>Ga0302275_10001420_pt1 | contig 25737 bp, 19 predicted proteins | sample III_Bog_N2_2_FD_200229 | JGI IMG/M metagenome (GOLD analysis project Ga0302275, IMG submission 200229) | Peat permafrost microbial communities from Stordalen Mire near Abisko, Sweden - III_Bog_N2_2 | ecosystem: Environmental > Terrestrial > Soil > Wetlands > Peat | place: Sweden: Abisko... | reverse complement strand
CACAGGACAGCCCAGGGCAACGCCCTGGGTTTTGAGGCCATAATTGCAATCAAGCGCTGTAAGCGCGCAACCATTCTCCCCTCAACGGGGAGAGGGATTGAGGGTGAGGGGTGGTCATATCCAGAGCCGCCTCCCGTTTCTTCCTGTATCAGCCCCATCCGGCGTCCAAGCTGAAAACTCCCCAACCGCTTTTGCCTTTCTCACGCCCCCAAAATTTGTATCCTGTTCCTGTGCCAAATTTAATCGCCATCGTCGGCCGGCCTAATGTCGGTAAATCCGCGCTGTTCAATCGCATCGTCAAAAAGCGCATCGCGATCGTTCACGACCAACCCGGCGTCACCCGCGACCGCGTCAGCGTCGAGGCCGAATGGCATGGCCGCCCCTTCACCCTCGTGGACACCGGCGGCATCGGCCTGCTCCGGGGGGAGAAATCCACCGACGTCATCCTCCGCGCCGCGGTCGAGCAGGTCGATATCGCCATCGAAGCCGCCAACGTCATCATCCTCGTCGTCAACGTGCAGGAAGGCATCGTCCCCCTCGACCGCGAAGTCGCCCAGCGCCTCCGCCAGAGCGGCAAACCCATTCTCATCGCCGTCAACAAGGTCGATAACTTCAACGCCGAGAAGGACCTCGTCGATTTTGCCCAGCTCGGTTTCGACCAACTCATCCCCGTCAGCGCCATCCACGGCAACGGCATTGAGGATTTGATGGACACCGCCATGGCCCTGCTGCCACCGCCCGCGCCGGACGAAGTGCCCGTCCCCGGTGACGCCCCCACCCCCGAACCGCCCGAACCCGCAGCTGGCGCCGAACCCGCGGTCACGGACAGCCATAAGCTCACCCCGCGCAAATTCCCGCTCAAGATCGCCATCGTCGGCCGGCCCAACGTCGGCAAATCCTCGATCATCAACGCCCTCACCCACTCCCAGCGCGTCATCGTCTCCCCCATTCCCGGCACCACGCGCGATGCCATTGACGTCCCCTTTGAGGTGGAAACCGAGGGCGTCCGCCAGAAATACATTTTGATCGACACCGCCGGCATGCGCAAAACCCGCCGCGTGGACGACACCGTCGAATTCTTCAGCGTGCAGCGCGCCGAGGAATCCATCATCCGCAGCGACATCACCGTCCTCGTCATCGACGCCGAGGCCGGCATCACCGAGCAGGACAAAAAAATCGCCGACACCATTGTGGAACACCGCCGGGCCTGCATCATCGTGCTCAACAAATGGGATTTGTTCGACGCCAAAGTCCGCGAGGCGCGCGAGGAGGAAATCGAGAAGCGCAACCAGAAAGTCCGCACCGAAGGCCAGTCCAAGGAACTCACCACCCTCTCCGAATTCGGCTCCTGGGTGCAGGAAAAACTGTTCTTCCTCGATTACGCCCCCGTCATCTTCACCTCAGCCAAGACCGGTTTTCATCTGGACCGCCTGCTCGAAGCCGTGCGTTACGTCGCGGCGCAGTTGCAGCAAAAAATCCCCACCTCCATTTTGAACCGCACCCTGCGCGACGCCATGGAGCATCGCCAACCCGTCAGCGAGGCCGGCCATCACCTGAAATTCTACTACGCCACCCAGGTCCGCCTCGCCCCGCCCACGTTTCTCCTCTTTGTGAACCGGGATGAGCTCTTTTCCGACCAGTACAAGAAATTCCTGTCCGGCGAGATGCGCAAAGCCTTCGGCTACGAAGGCTGCCCCATCGTGCTGGCCCCCAAGGCCCGCCCGAAATCCATCGAACCCGTGCGCAAGCCCAAGCCCGCCCACGGAAAATCCGCCCACGGCCGGCCCGCCAGAAAATTCGGCAAACCCGGCAAGTTCCCGGGCAAGTTCCCCGGCGTCACCCCCGGCAAACGGCGGGCCAAAAAGCCCACCCGCTCCCAAGGCGCCCCCCGCGGCAGCAACCGCGCCAAAGGCCGCCGATAAGCCAGGGGCGATCAAGGATCTGCCTATCCTCGCCAGGGCTGAACTTTTTTGCATAAAAAAAACACCTTGGACAGCCTATGTCCAAGGTCACCGGTTAAACTAAAGCCAAAAAGATCAATCCATGAGCCCCTGCAACCACAAAATTGCCCACCACCGGATCCTTCGGGACGAACGGATGCCCGCGCAGGGCAAACGGCCAGACCCGGTGAAATCTGCCACCCCATTGCGGTCAATCAAGGCTAATCAAGGCTAATCAAGGCTAATCAAGGTAAATCAAGGTAAATCAAGGTGGAAAAATTGTCCGGCAGTGTCTCCAGCCAATCCCGGTTGCCGCCCGCAGGCCATCCGTCGTCGTGAATGTCGTCGTGAATCGTTGTTACCGCCTGACTGAGGAGTCCGAGTCAGTCCGAGTAGGTCAGACCTTTGAACTCATAAAACCAGCAATACCTAACCCGGATATTTCATGGCGAAGTCGCCCAAAGCCACGCAAACCCTTGTAGCGCAGGCTTCCAAGCCTGCGTGCCGTGTCTTTTCAACGACGCATCCCCAAGGGCGCTCTAAAGTCCGGCATTAGCGAGCGGTTGCAAACCAGGGTGGCACGGGCCACTGGCCCGTACCGTCCGGCGACCCGCCGGACGGAACGGGTGAGGCCCTCTTTTTGCCTGCGGAGACCGTTTCCCACCGTGCGCCCCGCCCTCGCGTTTTATAAATTTGCTTCTTATTCGTCGGTCCGCTTAAAATAAGCGCCGTTCCCGATGTTGATTTTAGCTTTATTTTTAGCCGCGCGACAATTTGATGCCAATTTTACGTATGAACGCCATTGCTGATGCCCAACCCGCTCCGCCGGCCGCAACGCTCACCACGCTGCCTTCCGATGATATCCGCCAGATCATGTGGCGCTTTGCCGAGCGCTACGAACTGCACATGCTCATCCAGGCAGCGCGCGCGGTGGCGCGCGGCCCGGTCGCCCGGCTCGTGGCCGGCGGCGGCCGCAATTCCCACGAGTGGACGCCGGAAAAGAACAGTCTGTTGCAGCATTACGACGAAAGCGGCATCACGGCGGCATCGCTGGATCCCGAGCAGGGCGGCTTTATTGAGGGGCCGAAGAATCTGGTGCTGGCGCTGATTGCGTTTGAGCTCGCCTGGGTGGACGCCGGCGCGGCCACCGGCAGCCTCGCGGGCAACCTGGGGCTGGCTCCCATTCATGAGCGCGGCACGCCCGCGCAACGCGAGAAATATGTCGCCGGGGCCGCCCCGCTCAAGCCGGGCGAAACCCGCAAACAGGTGCGCGCCGCCTTTGCCCTGACCGAGCCCATTCCTTTTGTGGGCGTGGAAACCGGCATGCTCGCCGGCAAGGTGCGCGTGGCCGAATGGGCGGACGGTGCCGAACCGACGTTGCAGGTGGACAAGCGCGGCCGCTTCATCACCAACATGGGCTTTGCCAACGTCGTCACGGCGGCGGTGGACTCGGATGATCCGCGCATCAAGGGCAGTTGCATGGTGATTCTGGAGGAGGGCGACCCCGGCGTGTGGGATCGCGGCACCCCGACCAAGAAACTGGTGCACCAGCTTTCCTCCACCAATGATCCCATCTTTAACTTGAAGGTGCCGGCCCACCGCATTGTGGGCGGGTACACCATCAAGGACGGCGTGATCATCCCGAATTATTCGCATGGCGAAGTGATCGAGGCGGTGTTCCGCCGCACCCGCGTGACCGTGGGGTTGATGACCAGCGCCAAGCTGTTGTCGGCCGTGGAACCGGTGATTCTGTATCAGCGCCGCCGTTTCCGCGGCGGCGAAGGCGCGCCGGGCACGCCGCGCTACGAACTGGGCATCCAGCAGAAGGAAGATGCGCTGCATCGCCTGGTGGATATCTGGGCGACCGGCGAAGCCAGCGCGTCGCTGGGCTTTTATGCGGCGCGGCTGTTTGACGAACTGGACCCGATGGAGAAAGCGAAGGAAAAATGGCTGGCGGACCAGAATCTGACCGGCCGCGCGGCGCTGAAGGAAATGGCCAAGAAACAGGCCAAGGCCATGGAACTGGTGAAGCTCTATGCCCTGCCCGTGGGCGAGCGCGAGCTCAGCGATGTTTCCGAGCTGGAAAATGATTTCCTGGTGCGGTATGCCATTCTTGATTCGCTGGCGAACGTGTTCTGCCCCGCGTGCAAGCTTTGGAACACGGGCCATGGCGCAAACATGATGCGCGAAGCCGTGAGCCTCATGGGCGGATACGGCATCACCGAGGAGTGCCCCGGATTCCTGGGCCAGAAATGGATGGACGCCCAGCTGGAAGCCACCTACGAGGGGCCGGAAGCCGTGCAGCGGTTGCAGCTTTCCATCACCATGACCAACGAGCTGTTCCTGGCGCAGTTCGAGCAATGGATCACCGACATGCGCCGGCTGGCCGGCGAACGACCCGGCACCGGGGCCTGCACCCTGGGCAGCGCCATGCAGCTCTGGCTCTGGACGCTCAAGCATGCCATGAAAGCCACGGATGCCGATGGCGTCAAACTCTTCCACAAGACGCGCCAGGGCGTGACCTTCCCGCTGACGGATGCGTTGTGCTGGCTGCTGGCGGCGCGGCAGTTTGTCCTCGATATCGCGGAATTGGAACAGAAAGGCCCGCGCCATCCCGCCGTGGCCGAGGGGTTGGCGGGCACGGTGGATTTCCTCAACGATCTGGCGCATGTCCAATGCGCCCGCGCCGCGGGCGAAGTCAGCCGCATCGCCACGGAAATCACCTTTGGCTACAACCGGCATCCGGCGTGGGATGAAACGAGCTGCCACGCGTGTTATTGCGCGGCGGAATTGACCTCGCTGGAGGGCTTGATTCCCGGCATTGAAGACTCGGCGCGCGCCTTTTCCGATGTGTCGGAGATCGAGGGCGGACATCCGTGCAAGGCGGGTCCGTGCGTCACCTTCCACGGCCAGCAAGAATTCATCCACCTGCGCGCCAAGCTGGACGGCTGCCTCACCGGCTGCCGGCTGGCCAAGGATCGGGCCGCGGAATCCCTGACCAAAGTGATGACGCGCGAGGCGCTGGATTATCCGGTGTAAACGACAGTGCAAATAACCGGCCTGAATCCATGGCATTCATATTAAACCGAACGCCAAAGTTGCCCGGGGAACACACGCGCCCCGCGTGTGGTTTTCCGCGCCCTCGCGGAAAACAACGAACGTACAAAAAAGGTCCGAGTGATTTTAAGGCGTTCGCGCGCAAAGTGGCGGCACGCGTGGTACGTCCAGCCACACCCGAGGCCAGATGTGTTCTCCAACTTCGGAGTTCGGGATTAAACCAATGTCCAGGCCTGAACGCCAAAGGCGTTCTATCATTCAGCCCAGGGTTGCGCGCTAGCGCTACCCTGGGTGCCCCGCCCGTCGGCCCCAACCCTGAAAGGGTTGCATCGGTTCCGCACTCTTCCACCCGTTTTCTATTTCCATTGCGAGCACGCCAAAACCGGCCTGAAAAGCCGCAACCGGACAGACCAGGACAACGACTGTATCAAGCCCAGAGGGCGAAAGACAATAGCCCAGCGATTGATCGCTGGGTTGGTGCAATCCAGCGCGATCAGTCCCGTCAGGGACGAAAGAATCAGCGCCTACGTCCCCACACACCCGGCACCTCGCTTCGGACTGCGGCTGTTTCCTGCAAGTCGCCGGAGCCAACCGCCGTTGGCGCTGTCAGTTCTGCTGTTGCGGTTCACGGCGCGAGTCTGCGGGGGCTCAGCCTTTTTCGTTCGGCTTTGACCTGAATTTACCATTATGACCGAAAGCGAGATGCAAACCCTGATGAAGCAGTATGCCGCGAATGCGGTTCTGTATGCGAAGGAGAACGACGGTGTTATTTTGGATTATTCGGAGCAGAGTATTGTTGCTGTCGATCAGATTTTGGCGGCATTGACGTCTGGAGGTCTCTTCAAGATTTCAGAGTTGGTGCCCGAACAGGACGAAAATCTCTGGATTATCTGCAAGCTCTTTGGCGGCTATGTGGGTGAGGTGATCGCTCGAAATATGGGAGCGACTTGGAAGGAAAAAACATTGGCCAGTGGCGCTACCACCATCGAGTTGTTCGTCTCCAATCGCATCACGGCGACACCACCGCAGAAAGTATGGAAGAGATTGACAGAATCAGAGCATGACACGATGCTGGGCTATTATCGCGGCCTTCAGCATATTCTTGGGAAGCCACTATTCGTTCCAAAACTCAGCGGTTGAATTCGCAATGATATGGCTGAACAAATCGCTGCAGCCAACACGGGGTGGCGCTGGCAGTTCCGCTATCGCGGTTCACGCCACGAGTCGGCGGTGGCTCAGCTTTCTACGTTACGCCCCACAAAAAGAAACTTTATGAAAACGTGGTTGAAATGTATTGGCTCGGCCCAAAAGCCGATAAGCGGCGAGTATAACGCTGAGAAAGAAGGAGTAGGATTTCGATTTCGCAAGGGAGGCAAGCCCACAGTCCACAGTGGAGACCGTTTGTTTCTCTACGCACCGGGAGGTTCTAAGCGCATATTCGCCTTGGTAGAAGCGATCGGCGAGCCATACCTAAACCCCAAATTCAATGACGAAGAAGGAAGTTGCCGCTGGATGTTAGCTGTTCGTTACATTGACGACCTCAATCTTGCAGTCGTTTCAGGTATCCACATTGACGAAGTTACCAGGCACCGGAGAGTAAAGTTGACGAGGTCAATAGGGCGAAAGTCCCATATTGAGCTTCATCTGGAAGAAAGCGAATCCGCCTACAACCTGATGCACGAGAAGGCGCAGAAATGACTTCTTCCAATATTCTGCCTAACCACCAAAGGATGGAATTGACCGGAGCGAAGCGGAGCGTCAAATCCATCCGCTGTTGAACCAGCCCGTCGAAGTTGCTGAAGTGATCTCTGCCTTTTGCTTTTCCCCCGGTTCCCTGCGCCCGTGCAGCCCGGAGGGCGAAAGACAATAGCCCACCGATTCATCGGTGGGTTGCGGATCGAAATGGGATTGAGTCCCGCCAGGGACGAAAGAAAATTGGCCACTTTCGGCTCAGGCTTTTTGAAAAAATTGAGGAGCGAGATTTCGAATGAGTTCTTTCGTCCCTGCGGGACTTGAGGTTTTTTGCGCGCGGTCCCAGCGATGAATCGCCGGGCTATTTTCGGACGTCCCTGACGGGACTATGGGGACTTGCCCGGCTTCTGACTTTTAAAATATTGTTTTTCACGGTTGAACTGGCGGGTTATTTTGGAATGTCCCTGACGGGACAAAACACAACCAACTCAAAACCATGCATTCCTTCACCAGTTGTCTGATGCATTGCGTGTGGGCCACCAAGGAGCGCCGCCCGCTCATGAAGCCGGATATTCAACAACGCCTCTGGCCTTACCTTGGCGGTATCGCGAGAGAGAATAAAATGAAGCTGCTGATCGCCGGTGGCGTGGAGGATCATGTGCATGTCCTCATTTCGATTCCCTCAACGCTTTCCGTGAGCAAATCCATCCAGCTTCTCAAAGGCAATTCCTCGAAGTGGATTCATGACGCATTCAAGGAGCATTGGAATTTTGAATGGCAGGAGGGTTACGGGGCTTTTAGCATTGGCATCTCCGGCGTTGCCGACACGACGAGATATATTCAAGGCCAGGCGAAGCATCATCACAAGATGACGTTCCGGGAGGAGATCGGGCAGTTTCTGAAAAAGCATGGAATGCAATATGTGGAGCAAGATTTGGAGTGATCCCTTTCAGCCCGGAGGGCGAAAGAAAATAGCCCACCGATTCATCGGTGGGTTGCGGATCGAAATGGGATTGAGTCCCGCCAGGGACGGAAGAAAATTCGCCACAGACGGTTCAGGCTTTTTGAAAAATTTGGGAGCGAGATTTCGATTGATTTCTTTCGTCCCAGCGGGACTTGGCGTGTTTGTGCGCCCGGTCCCAGCGATGAATCGCTGGGCTATTTTCGGACGTCCCTGACGGGACTATGGGGACTCGCCGGGGCGCTGACTTTTAAAATTTTGTTTTTCACGGTTGAACTGGCGGGCTATTTTGGAATGTCCCGGACGGGACCAAAACACAACCAACTCAAAACCATGCATTCCTACACCAGTTGTCTGATGCATTGCGTGTGGGCCACCAAGGAGCGCCGCCCGCTCATCCAGCCGGATATTCAACAACGCCTCTGGCCTTACCTTGGCGGTATCGCACGCGAGAATAAAATGAAGCTGCTGATCGCCGGTGGCGTGGAGGATCAAGTGCATGTCCTCATTTCCATTCCCGCAACGCTTTCCGTGAGCAAATCCATCCAGCTTCTCAAAGGCAATTCCTCGAAGTGGCTGCATGACGCATTCAAGGAGCATTGGAATTTTGAATGGCAGGAGGGTTACGGGGCCTTTAGCATTGGCATCTCCGGCGTCGCCGACACGACGAGATATATTCAAGGCCAGGCGGAGCATCATCACAAGATGACGTTCCGGGAGGAGATCGGGCAGTTTCTGAAAAAGCATGGAATGCAATATGTGGAGCGTGATTTGGAGTGATCCCTTTCAGCCCGGAGGGCGACAGAAAATAGCCCACCGATTCATCGGTGGGTTGCGGATCGAAATGGGATTGAGTCCCGCCAGGGACGAAAGAAAATTGGCCACCTTCGGCTCAGGCTTTTGAAATAATTGGGGAACCTGATTTCGAATGAGTTGCCGGGTCGCACTGGTAATGATCGCCGAGGCGGCGTACGTAGCGGACATTCTTTTTTGGTGGGCCCGCGAAAATCTTTGAGTTGGACAAACGCGGTGAATTTGGTGATAGATGGATGAGTATTCACAAGGCGGTAAGTGTGCCCGTGAGAACGGAATCACGCTCACCGCCAAACTATAATCCACAACCGCCTGAAGTAATGATGTGCCAAGGCCCGTCAAACCGCCGCCAGGCCCGCCGCAAAGCGGCAGGGTTCAACTTGATGCTGCACATGAGGCTGCCAGTTCCATTGCTTGTGTTGGTTCTGACAGTGAGCGGTTGTTCGAAGCAACCGCAGCAATCGGCCTTGTCATCCACCGCCACTCTGCCTCCGCGTTTGGACTCATACTTCGAGCAGTATTGCGATTACACCGGCAGCTTGGGCATCGGGTTTGTCGCTTGGCACACCTACGACTATCGATTCCGTCAGCATTTGAAGGAGACGCACGACCCTGAGCTTAAGCGCCTGTTTGTTCTTCAGCATCTTAATCGAGATGTTGAGTGGGCTCTGGACGATTTTGAGAAGGGGATTGTTCGAACAGGGAAGACATCATCTCGACCGCTCACACTTTCAGAGTGGCAGGATGCGCAGAAGAGGATTCGGGCGCAGATTGATGATCTCGCTACCTACTATGCGTTCACTAACTTCGCTACGACGAACCTTGACCTGTTTGATCCTCCCAACCCGAAGTTAGATTCGATGTGGATTGAAGAGTTACGCGGGAAGCTTCAGAGTATCACGAATGCACCTGAAGGCCGCACTAGAGAAGGTGTCAATCCATAGAACGGTGCGTTTTTGGTCGGCAGAAAGGGCCGTCGGTGGCCGGGAGCTTGAAAACCCCTTTGTCTTACGTTAAGACTTCCCAACCTTGGTTTACTTGACTGGCGCAACATGTTGCACATAATAGTCTTATAATCCAGCTCGTGAAAATTCGTGAAATTCGTGTCAGCCATTGTAAGCGGCTAACGCATTTTTGAAAATATATCGCAAAAAAGTGCGAAATGCGTTAGCCGCTTACAACCCGGTTTTCCAGATTCCTGCCATACTCGTCCCGGATTGATATGGGTAACCACCATAATATCAGAGTCCGGGCCGGGCCAGTCGCCCCGCCAGCGCGACCACGGCCAGGCCCATCGCCACCCGAAAGCGTCCCCTGGTGTGCTCACCCACACAAGTTTCTCAATCACCCCCATCTCTGGCTCAAAGAATCTGAACACTTTGGGATCCTTTGCCGCCACCTGATTGTTTCCCCATCGCTTCATCCCGGAGGGATGTCAGCATGTAGCCGGTGGTTGAGCGGAGCGATACCACCGGAACCCAACGCCCCAAATCCTCCTGCACCCCGGCAGGGGTGCCAGCCAAACCATTATCCACATTCGCTCTTCCAAGCCCGTGCTCGCTGGTATAAAACAGCAAAACCATCAAAAAACCCCGTAATATCACTTTTATCACCGTGAAACACCCAGTAACGCAACCGTCTCGCCTGCAAGTTCCCGACACCGTCTCGATGCCCCCCTCGCGCCCGAACCACCAGCCGTCTCTTGCCATCGAAACGTTGGCTCGTCACCCTAAAACACCAAAAACCCCTGAAATAACACTTTTTACGTTTTCAAACCGTCATGAATACACTCCCCCAAATGCCCCGCCGCGTCAGTCCGCATCCAGCAACCAGCATCGCCTTGGGAACCCTGAAACCTGAAACCTTGACCCTGAAACCTTCTTAAAACCCCGAAATAACACTTTTATCCTTTTATCGCATTAACACTTGTTACACCACGCCCAACCCTTCGTACGCTCCACGCTCCACGCTCGTTTGCTTGCCGGACGGCCAGTCATGGATGTAATATGCCGGACCACTCCGAATAACGTGTGGTTATTAACCAACGCGAAATGAATACTGCCGCCACGACACCGCCGGAAACAATCCCCGCCCCTGAGCGCCCGCGCATGGATGTGGACATCGTCTGCGTCGGCTTTGGCCCGGCCACGGCGGGGTTTTTAACCACACTGTCCCGGCAACTCCTCAACGCCGACGGCACGCCCGCCCTGGAAAGCACCGCCATGCCCGGCCTGCCGCCCCAGGTGTTGTGCTACGAACGCGCCGATGATATTGGTTTTGGCGTTTCCGGCGTCGTGACGCGGGCGCGGGCGTTGCGCGCGACGTTTCCCGGATTGGACACGGCGGGCATTCCCATGGCCGCCCCCGTGGGCGAGGAAAAAGTGTTGTATTTGCTCGACCCCGTCGGGGCCAGCCGCCGTTCGTTGGCCTTGCGCCTGGCGGATGGCCTGATCCGCGCCGGGGAATTCATGCTGCCGGTGGAGGACCACGCGCTCAACCTGCCGTGGACCCCCGCCTTTTTACACAAGCACGATGGGTTGATCCTTTCCATGGGCCAGTTCATGCAATGGGTCGGGGCCCAGGTGCAAAGCAGCGGCACCGTGCAAATCTGGCCCGCGACACCCGTGGCGGAGGCGCTTACGGAAGCGAACAAAGTCGTGGGCGTGCGTCTGCTGGATCAGGGCGTGGATAAAAAAGGCGCGCCAGCCGATGGCTTCACCCCCGGCATGGATATTCACGCCGCGCTCACGGTCATTGGTGATGGCCCCGTGGGGGCGATTGGCCGGCAGTTGGACGCGCAACTGGGCCTGCCCAACGGCAACCACATTCGCGACTGGGCGGTGGGCATGAAGTTCGTCGTGGATTTGCCGGCGGATTCGACGCTCAAACCCGGCACCGTGCTGCACACTTTTGGTTATCCCGAGCCGGAAATCTTTGGCTTTCTGTATGTGCATCCGGATCGCGTGGCGTCGCTGGGCATTTTTGTGCCCTCATGGTTCGACAGCCCGACCCGCACCGCCTATCGCTATCTCCAGCATTGGATGCTGCATCCGTATTTGTGGCGGCATCTTCAGGGCGGGAAACTCCGCTCCTGGGGGGCCAAGACGCTGGGCGAATCCGGCCAGCAAGGCGAACCGCATCTGACGGGCGACGGCTTTGCGCGCATCGGCGAAGGCAGCGGCACCACCAATGTGCTGACCGGTTCCGGCGTGGACGAGGCGTGGGCCACCGGCACGCAACTGGCCGGGGCCGTGGTGGAATTGCTCCAGGCGAAGAAGCCGTTCACCAAGCAAAACCTTGACGAAACCTACGTCAAACGCCGCCGCGCCAGCTGGGTGGAAACCGAGGGCCGCGTCGCCAAAAAATCGCGCGATGGGTTTCAAGTGGGCGTGGCGACCGGGATGATGGGCATGGCCCTCGCCGGCTTGACCCACGGGAAATTTTCGCTCGGACGGGAACCCGTCCAGCCCTGGAAACGCATTCCCAGCCTGGAAAAATATTATGCCGGTCGCGTCACGCCTGCGGACCTGGCCCGATTACGCGAGGAGTGCAAAGCCAAAAATGTTTCCCTGCATGGGGCGTTGATGGACAAAGTGGGCTGGCCCGCGATCCCCTTCGACGGCCAGTTGCTGGTGTCGCATCAGGACGCGCTGCTCATGGGCGGCAAGGTGCAGGCCCCGCACGGCTACGCCGATCATGTGGTTTTCCCGAAGCCGGAACTCTGTCAACAGTGCGGCGCGCGCATCTGCATTGAGGCCTGCAGCGGCCAGGCCATCTTCCCGGGCGAAAACGGCGTGCCCAATTTCGACCGCGAGAAATGCGTCCACTGTGGCGCGTGCCTGTGGAATTGCTCCCGGGCGAACCCTGATAATGCGGAGCAGATGAATGTGGCTTTCCGCGCCGGCACGGGCGGGCTGCACTCGGTGGAGAATTGATTCGGTTGAAAAGCGCGGCGGTTTCTGATTAAATCTCCCGACTACGATTTAATATATTATTTATGGGACGCCAATGGCTACATGCCAAACGATTGGTCGCCGGCCTGAAAAAGGGCCGGACGACGAGCAAACTGGTCCGTGAAATCTCGGTCGCTGCCAAGATGGGCGGGCCGGACCCGGAGATGAATCCGCGCCTGTTCGCCGCCGTGGAGAAAGCGAAAAAGGAAAGCGTCACCAAGGACGCCATCCAGCGCGCCATCAGCAAGGGCGCGGGCACCGGCGACGAAAAGATGATCCTCGAAAACGTGGTGTACGAGGGGCGCGCGCCCCACAACGTGCCGGTGATCGTGGAAGTCTATACCGACAACGTGAACCGCACCGCGCCGGAAATCCGCGTGTTATTCAAGAAAGGCCAGCTCGCCACCACGGGAGCCAACAAATTCTTGTTCGACCATGTGGGCCTGGTTGAGGCGCATCATCCGGATGCCAACATTGACCGCGAAACGGCGGCGATTGAAGCCGGGGCCAACGAGGTGGAAGTGCTCACCCAGGAGCAAAACGATGACATTCCCGAAGGCGCAGCGGGCGCGAAGTTCATTTGCGAGCGCACCGCCGTGGCCGGTGTGGCCAAATGGCTGGCGGCCAATGGTTGGACCGTGGTGACGAGCGAAATTGGCTACCTGCCCAAACAACTGGCCGAGTTGACCGAGGCGCAGCAGAATGACGTGGCCGAATTCCTGCACGAATTGGACGAGCACGATGACGTGCATCGCGTCTGGGCGGCGGTGAAATAAGCGGCTAGTCCGACCAGGGATTGGCGGTGACTTCCACGAAAATCTCGATTTTGCCCGCCTTGAACGCCAGCCGTTCCAAGCCGCCGCCGGGTTCGATGGGCGTGGAATAATCCTCGGTCATGCCCACTTTGGGCGGCTGCAACTTGCAATCCAGCCCGGCGTCGCACAGGTTGGATTTAAAATTGCCGGTCATGATGTTCAGCAACTCGCCGGAGGCATCGCGGATTTCATCGACATCCTTCAACTCCGTCTCGCTCAGGCCCAGGATGCCGGCGGCAATGGCCTTGGCGGTCGCAAAACTCATGCGCAGAAAAACATGGCCGACCACCTTGCCGGAGAAACCGATGGATCCGCGCATGTGCGGGCCGGACAGGCTGTCCAACTGATGCAGGTCCACCGAATCCAGCTTCAACGAAAGCATGGTCTGGAAGGTCTTGACGAGCGCCAGCGAAAGGGGGGTGCCCATGGCCAGCAACAGGGCGCAGCCGATGCCGTTGCGCATGAGGGCCTCATCGACCGTGCCCACGGTATATTCTGATTCATCGGCGGCGCGCGGATTGGCCACGCGCAGGAGGCGCGCACTCAGGGCCGGATCCTTCTCGATGACCCGCACGATTTCATCCACACAGGAATCCTGCCGGGCGACCAGCTGGGTCAGGCGGGAAACACTTTCAGGAGTGGCGGCAATGCCGTAACGGCGGGCCAGTTCCTTGTATTGATTGATGTCGGGTGGCATTACGCGGGGGTGGCAACAGGCCGCTTTTCCAGGGTGACGCAACGGCCCGCCTTTTCGATGAGCTGGTCCTCTTTGAAGGGCTTGACCAGATAGTCGCGAACGCCGAGCCGGGCGATCTGCAAAACATTCTCGCGGCCGGATTCCGCCGTGAGCATGATCACGGGAATGCCCTTCAAGGCGGGATCCTCCTTCAGCTTGGTCAGCATGGTGACGCCATCCATGACGGGCATGGTGACATCGAGAATGATTAAATCCGGCTTTTCACGCGCGGCAACCGCCAAGCCCTCCTCACCGTTGGCGGCTTCCAAGAGAGTGACCTCATAAGGCCGGAAAGCCTTGCCCACGATGAGCCGGATGGTCCGGCTGTCGTCAACGCTCAATATTTTGATGGCCATATATAAACAGTCTCCAATTTTAAAAGGCTACCCGACTTTCACATGAATTTCAACCACAATGCGGTTTTGGTTGCAATCAAAAATCAGCCATTCCCGCTCCACTTCGGGCACGGGTTCAATGACAAACGAGGTGCCGCGGATGATGGCCGGGGTGCTGACGGCGCATTCCGCGCCGGAATCGCAGAGCCAGGACTTGAGGCCGCCGGTGAGCATGTTGGTGGCTTCGCCCACGACATCGTTCACCTCAGCCTCGCCGAGGTCCTCGACCCCGAGGCCCAGCATGGCGGCAGCCACCTGGTTGGCAAAGGGCGTGCCCAGGTGCAAATAGACCGCGCCGTTGATATGGTCGCCCGCAAAGGCCACGCAGCCCGTCACGCGCTCCTCAAACGGCGGCACGCTGGCGCGGGGGTCAAGCACGGCTTTCATGGTAAGCATGGTGTCAAAGACATCCACCAAATGGCGGCTCATGAACTCGCAGATACTGGGGATTTGTATGGTCTGACTCATAATTAATTTTTGGATTGCAGGGAGACCGGCGGACGGGGGGCCTGTTCGCACAAGGCATGAATGATGGCGTGGGGAATATGATCCAACGGCAGGACCCGGTCCACCACCCCGAGTTCCACGGCCGCGCGCGGCATGCCATACACCACGCAGGTGGCCTCGTTTTGCGCCAGGGTGACGGCCCCGGCGGATTTTAATTGCTGCATGCCCTGGGCACCATCCCGCCCCATGCCGGTGAGCAGCACCGCGACCACCTGACGCGCCCCGCACTGGGCGGCGGAGTTGAACAGCATGTCCACGGCTGGCCGCGTGAAATGAATGGGGGGATCCTGCCGGAGCTTGACGCGATAGCCGGAGGCGGTCCATTCCAAGGTCATGTGAAAATCGCCCGGCGCAATCAAGGCCGTGCCCGGCCGCACCTCATCCCCCTGCACCGCTTCCCGCACTTCCAGCGCACAACATTCATTCAACCGCTCGGCGAAGGTCCGGGAAAACACCGGCGGGATGTGTTGGACAATGCAAATGCCGGGCAGTTCGGCCGGCAGCCGCGTCAGCACGCTCTTGACCGCCTCGGTGCCGCCCGTGGAAGCGCCAATCACCACCAGTTGCCGGGGCGAAAATTGAATGCCGCCGGAGCTCTCGGTCACCCCGCTGGCAGGCGGGGTCGAACCGAGCAGCGAAAGCCGGGCCCGCGCGGCCCCCTTGACCCGGTAGGCGAGTTGTTCCCGCAGGCTGCCAATATTCCAGGCCGAACTCTGCTTGGCCACCACATCCACCGCCCCCAGTTCCAGTGCCCGCAAGGCCAGTTTGGAGCCGGCGGGCGTGAGGGAGCTGACAATGATGACCGGCATGGGCCGGTGCTCCTGCAGAATCTTCAGGAAGGTCAGCCCGTCCATGCGCGGCATCTCAATATCCAGCGTCAGCACGTCCGGCTCCAATTGTAAAATCAGGTCGCGCGCCACATAGGGGTCGCACGCGGTGCCCACGACCGTGATTTCCGGGTCTTGTTCCAGCGCCTCGGAGATCATGCGGCGCACCACCGCCGAATCATCCACCACCAGCACGCGAATTTTGTTATGCAGGCTCATGTTAAATCACATGTTCATGAATTGGTCCACCCGCTCAAACGCATCCCGCACCTCGATGACCATGACTTCGAGCCGGTCTTGATCCAGCTCAAGGACCTTGATCGCCTCGGGTTCCACGCGCACCGCGAAGGCATCCCAGCCGGGGGCGGAACCCGCCAGATGCGCCAGACAGTTGGCCACGTGGCTGATGACGGACAATCGGGGATGGGGCTGGCACACGGGATGATGATGATTGGCCACCGCTTCCACGATGTCATCCGGCAGGTTCCAGCTTTTCAGCAGGCAGGCCCCAATCTCGCTGTGATCAGCCCCCAGGATTTTCTTTTCCGCCTCGGTGCGGGCGCAGCCTTGCACCTCGATCAGTTGCCGGATTTCGTGCTGGACTTCCGGCGTGATCGCCTGGCCCATGGCCAGCTTGCCGATATCATGCAGTAATCCGACGGTGAACGCCACGGGGGTGTCCACGTTCAAGTCCAGGGCGGCGGTCGCCACGATTTCCGAGGCGGTGGCGGTGAGGAGCGAATGCCGCCACAGCTCATTGGCTTCCACGGCGTAACCGGGCAGGGGGACGACCATGGCGCTGCCAAACGCGAGGGTCAGGACAATGTGCAAAATTTGCTGATGCCCCAGCATGAGCACGGCCTGATCCACGGAGGCCACAGGCTCATCCAAGCCAAAATAGGGGGAATTGCAGGCGCGCAGCAACTTCGCGGTCAACACGTTGTCGCATTTGATGACCTGCACAATTTCATCGTTGGAGATGGCGGCCTGCTCCAGCAGATTCACCAGTTTCAGCGCCGCCTGCGAAATGGGCGGGAGATTTTTTACTTTATTGATGATTTCGGAGGCAGTCATAACGGGTAGGGGGGGGCACCGGGGGTTTTGATGGTGACCAAGCCGGTGGTTAGATCCAGCCGGACCGTGCGCGAAGACAATCCACCGACTTCGGAGGCATGGGCTTTGAGCCCGTTTTGGGCGAGTAATTTTTCCAGGGCCTCGGCGTTGCGGAAGCCAATGTTGAAAATTCCCTGCTGGTCGAGCAGTTGGGCACCCCCGGCCACCTTGACCACCAGCCGGCTGCGGTCGGCTCCGAGGTTGTAGGCGGCGTGAAACAGCCGGGGCACGCCCGTATCCACAAACATATACGGAGCACTAACGGCCTTGGCCGCGTCAATTTTCGAGTCAGGCAGCATAAGGTGGAGCAGGCCGCCAATCTTTTTCACCGGATCGTAGATGGTCAGTCCCAGACAGGACCCGAGCGAATAGGTCACGATCTCGGCGCTGCTGTCGTTGCTGACCACCATGTCGGCCACCCCCACGACAAATGTTTTGCGGGGCGGGGCGATTACCCATTTGCTGGTCGGTAGCATAAATCATCAAGCCTTGCGGGACCCCGCAACGCGGTTGCAAGGAGCTGTGAAGGTTGCCATTCACGGAATTCCTGTAAAAAATTCATGTTTCGAATCCATCACCGACGCATCGGCGGGCTCGGCCTATCCGAATCTAACCCGAATTGTTATCGGTGATGACCGCCGGGACTTGAGGAAACTTTTGCCACGCCGGAAACTTTTGCCACCTGCGGCTCAAGTTTCCGGCCGGTTGGCCGAAATAGAACCGGATGCAACCAGTCAAATTTGCCGCCTGGCTCGCCCTTTCATGAACACCACCGCAAGCACAGGCGTGGCGCTGCCGGTCCCGCCCGGCGGCGGTGCCGCCCTGCCGCCCGTGCCCATGGGCATTGCCCGGGTGCGCGGCGGGGTCATCGTTGGCGTCAACGAGCACCTCGGCGACCTGCTGGGCTACCCGGCACAGGCACTCGTCGGCCAGCCCGTTTCGCTCCTGTATGCCAGCCATCCGGCTGGGCCGCCGAATGGGGCGGTCCCGGCCGGAGTGCTCCCGGCCTGCGGTGCCGTCGGCGGCGAAACCCAATTCCGCCGCCAGGATGGCGCGGTCATTGAAGTGTCCCTCACCACCACCGATTGCCTGCCCGGCCAGAGCGAAAGCATTTTTGTGATCATGGATGCCACCCAGTCCCGCCGGGCGGAACGGGAGCTGTTGTGGCAGAACCGGGAACTCACCGCGTTCCATCGCATTTCGGAGGTGATGCTTTCCGACCAGTCCACGCAGGACATTTTTGACACGATCGCCCGCGAGACCAGCATCATGACGGATTTCCCGATGGTGGCCATTGAACTCTGTGATTTCGAGCGCGCGGTGATGATTTATCGCGGCGCCCACGGCATTCCCCTGCATGAGATGCCATCGCCATTTGAGGTTCCGATGGATGTGTCCATTTCCGGCCAGGTGGCCCATACCGGTGAACCGCTGGTGGAACATAACATTTCCGACCGGCGCGAATATGCCGCCCCCATTCTCCGGCTGCTGGGGGTGCAAACCTTTGTCTGTGTGCCCATCAAGACGGACGGCCAGGTGGTGGGTACCCTCAGCCTCTCCCACCGCGAACCGATTGCGGTGGAACCCCGCGTGGTCAAGGCCCTGGGCAGCCTGGCCAATTATCTCGCCACCCTGTTTGACCGGCTGAAGGCGCGCGAAGCCGTCAGCCGCAGCGAGGCGGAGCTGTCCACCGTTTATGACCGGGTGCCGAGTGTCCTGTGCCTGTTTGATGAGCAATTGAACATCGTGCGCGCCAACCTGGCGGCGGCCGAATTTGCCAGTTACGGCCCCTCCAGCCCCAAGCCCGCGCATCTCGGTGAGTTTTTCCACTGCCAGACCGTGGTGAAGAATGCCGGCCATTGCGGCAAGGAACCGGGCTGCGTCGGCTGCGAACTCCGCCGCATTCTCCTGAACACGCTGACCACCGGCAAGAGCCACCGGCAGGTCAAGCTGACCAAGACCATCGTCCGGCGCGGCAATCCGGAATCCTTGGTGCTGCTGGTGTCCACCGAGCGCATCCAGTTGGGCAACACCATCCGCGTCCTCATGTGCCTGGAGGACATCACCAAGAATGTCCGCGCCGATGAGCAGATCCGCTCCCAGGCCGCGCTGCTGGACATCACCGGCGACGCCATCTTTGTCCGCGATTTCACCGACCGGATCATCTATTGGAACGAGGGGGCCCACCGGCTCTACGGCTGGACGCCGGCCGAAGCCATCGGCCGCACCACCACCGAGTTGATGCCCGACAACTCGTTTGAATCCGCCCGCGCGCTGCAAGGCGTGCAGCATCGCGATGAGTGGGCCGGGGAAATCAAACAGCGCGCGCGCGACGGCCGCGAGCTGACCATTCACAGCCGCTGGACCCTGGTGCGGGAACCGGACGGACGGCCCAAGGCCATCCTGATTGTCAACAGCGACATCACGGACAAAAAGCAGCTCGAGTCCCAATTGCTGCGCAGCCAGCGCCTGGAAAGCATTGGCACGCTGGCCAGCGGGCTGGCGCATGATTTGAACAACGTGCTGGCCCCGATCATGATGGCCGTCCATTACATCAAAGACAACACCGAGGACGAAGGCATGAAGGCCTGTTTCCAGACCCTGGAAACCTGCTCCCGGCGCGGGGCCGACATCATCCGCCAGGTGCTGATGTTCGCCCGCGGGGTGGAAGGCGAGCGCATTCTGCTCAATCCCAAGCACCTCATTCAAGAAATGCAGCGGATCGCGACCGAGACCTTCCCGCGCTCCATTGAAATCAACACGCGCATTCCCCGGCAGCCCTGCATCCTGCTGGGCGACGCCACGCAAATCCAGCAGGTGATCATGAATCTATGCGTCAACGCGCGCGATGCCATGGCCAGCGGCGGCGTGCTGACCATCGGCCTGGAGAAAAAAGAGCTGGATGCCGCCAATGTCCACCTGCATCCCAAAGCCAAGGTGGGCACCTATGTGGTCATCTCCGTCAAGGACACCGGCACGGGCGTGCGGCCGGAGCTGGTGGACAAAATTTTCGACCCGTTTTTCACCACCAAGCCGTTGGGCCAGGGCACCGGACTGGGCTTGCCCACGGTCCTGGGCATCGCCGAAAACCATGGCGGGTTTGTGCATCTGGAAACCCGGATGGGGGCCGGCACCACGTTTGAGGTGTACCTCCCGGCGGCCCCCGACGATGCCTTGGGGGGCGAAGACAGCAATGAGCGCGTGGATCCGCCCAAGGGCAAAGGCGAGTTGATTCTCGTGGTGGACGACGAGCCTTCGGTGCGCAAGCTGGCCAGCGCCATTTTGGGCCGCCATGGCTACCGCACCGTGACGGCGGCCGAAGGCCGGGAAGGCCTCAAACTGTTTGAGCAGCACCGGCAAAACATCCGGCTGGTGGTCAGCGATCTCATGATGCCGCAATTGGACGGGCCGGGCATGCTGCGCGGCCTGCGCAAAATCGAACCCAATCTCAAAAGCATCATCATCACCGGGCTGGGGGAGGAAAACCGCATCATCGAAGCGCGGGCCGCCGGTGCTGACGTGATTTTGAACAAGCCGTTCACGGCGGATCAACTGTTGGCCAGCGTGAAACAACTGCTCGCCTGACGTATGCCGCCTGACCTCAAACGCCTGCAGCCCGGGTTGGCGGAATCGCCGCTGTCGGCGGAGGATTATCAGTACTTGTGCCAGTTGATCTACGAGCGCAGCCGGATTCATCTGGGGCCGGAAAAACGGGTGCTGGTCACCTCGCGCCTGGCCAAGCGGCTGCGGCATCACGGCCTGGAAAGCTACCATGAGTACTGCAACCTGCTCCGCTCGCCCCGGGGCGGGGAGGAACTGCAGTTTCTGATTGACCGCATCTCCACCAACCACACGCATTTTTTCCGCGAACAGAAGCATTTTGATTTCTTGCGCGAGGTGGTTTTTCCCCAATGGCAGGGCGAGACCCGCCGCGCGGAGCCCGTGCGCATCTGGAGCGCGGCCAGTTCCACCGGGGAGGAGGCGTATTCGATTGCCATCTGGCTGGCGGAGCATTTTGCGCGCGCGGAAACCAACCGCTGGCAGATCGAAGGCACGGACATCTCCACGCGCGTGCTGGAGATCGCCCAGCGCGGCGTGTACGAAGCGGACCGGCTGACGTGCATGACAGCGGACGTGTTGCACCGGTATTTTCAGCGGGGCGTCAATGAGTGGGCCGGCCATTTGCGCGTGAAGGAGGAGCTGCGCCGGCAGGTGCATTTCCAGCATTTGAATCTGCTGGAGGGGGGCTATCCGTTCAATCATCCGTTTGAGCTGATCTTTTGCCGTAACGTGATGATTTATTTTGACCGGCCCACGCAGGAAACCCTGATTCAGCTGCTGGTGGATAAACTGGTGCCCGGCGGCCATCTGCTGGTGGGCCACTCGGAAAGTTTAAGCGGCGTCAAACATGCCCTGAAACTGGTCCGCCCCGCGATTTATCTCAAGCCGCGGTAACCGGGAGTCAAAAACTTCATTGTTTGGGTGTGGAGCCCCAGCCATCAAAATCACCGTCGTGCTCCCGCTACCCGCTGATTTTCGCCAGCACGCTGGCGGTGATTTCCCGCGCGCGCGCGTCGGTTTTGGCCTCGGCGTAGCAGCGGAATTCCGGCGCATTGCCCGAGGGCCGCAGATGGATGATTTCCTCGTTGGTGAAGATGATGCGCAAGCCGTCCGTGCGGTTCACCCGGGCCACGGAACCGCAAATGCCGCCAAACATTTTCTCGATGGCCGCAACGTCGGCGGCGGGGGTGCCGGAATTAAAACCCGCCAGCATGGCCTGGCTCTTTTCCGTGGCAAAATTCTTGAGCCGGTCGCTCGCCGTGTAACGGGCCGGCAGCGTGGCCGCGAGTTGCGCCACGGTCTGGCGCTGCTGCCGCGCCAGCAGCAGGATGCCCAGGATGACAATCACCGCGTCGCGCGTGGGCAGGGCGCGCAGCTTGTGCCCCCCGGCGCCCAGGTCCGAATTGAGCAGGAAGCCGCCGTTGGCCTCGTACCCCACCACCCGTTTGGCCCCATGGGCGGAGGCTTCCATCATTGCCGCCACGACATAGGGCGAGCCAATGCGCGTGCGGTGGATTTCGGGGAACCAGCCGCATTTATCCACGGCGGTGTTGCAGCTCACGGGCGTGCTGACCGAATCCGCCCCGAGAAACCGCGCGCATAAAATCCCGGCGATGTCGCCCCGCAGCCAGTGGCCCTTTTCATCGCTGATCAGCGGACGGTCGCTGTCGCCATCGGCGGAGACAATCGCATCGAACTGGCCGGTTTTCGCCCAGTCCGCCGCCAGTTGGACGTCCTCCGGGCGGATGGCTTCCGTGTCCACGGGAATGAATTTATCCGAGCGGCCCAGCGGCGTCACTTCGGCGCCCAGATGCGCGAGGATTTTCACCAGCACGTCGCGGCCCACGGCGGAATGTTGATAGACCCCCACGCGCACGCCCCGCAAGGCGTCCGGGGCGAAATAATTCAGGTAGCGCATGGCGTAATTCTCCCCGGCCACGGGCGACACCGGAAAAGCCGGACCGGCCTGCGCAAAATTGCCGTCGCCAGCAAACAACGCGTCCGGCCACTCCACGACCTGGCTGCTCATGCCCTTTTCATCCGCCTTCAACACCTCGCCGGCGCACTTGTTGAATTTGATGCCGTTGCGGTCATCGGGAATATGGCTGCCGGTGACCATGATCGAGGGGATTTTGTTTTCGAAGCCGAACAGCGCCACGGCGGGCGAGGGCACTTTGCCGCAATTCACGGGTTCGTAGCCCCGCTCCGCTGCCGCGCGGCAGACCGCCGCCATCACCCGGTCCGTGCTCGGGCGGAAATCACCGCCCACCGCCACGCGTTCGCCGGCGCGTTTGATTTCGCCGCTGGTCTCGAGATATTGGAGAAAGCCCCGGGTGTAGGCGTAACAGACCTGATCGGTCATGGCCGTGGCCAGCCCGCGCGCGCCGCTGGTGCCAAAGGCCACGCCGCTGTGCTGCATTAATTCTTGAATGGAGATCTTCATGAGTTTAAAAAAAGCATTAAATGTTAAATGCATCGTTCTGGCTTTAATTCGAGCTCTCGGCCTTGGTGGCGTAATACGCTTTCAACACCTCGAAGGCCGGTTTTTTCTGGCCGTTGTGCCCGATGAGCCCCTTGAGGTTCCAGCCGTCCTGCACCCCGGGCAACAGCCGGCGCGGCGAACGAAAATCGCACAAAATCCACGGGGTGCAACCGGAAAAACCAGCGATTTTTTCCAGCATCGGCAGCGTGCGCCGATAAACATCCGCCTGATACTCCTCGCTGAACCGCGTCGTGGCGTCGGCATGAAACCCCTGCTGCGCATCCGCGCCAAATTCGCTGATGATCACCGGCTTATGGTATTGGATGCGCCATTGGATACGGTCAATCTTCTCCGGCAGGCCGTCGTACCAGCCCGTGTATTCATTAAAGCTGCACAGATCGGTGTATTCTCCAAACGGATCATCCACGATCTTGGTCAGCGGGGCATTGGTTTCGAAACGCACCTCCATGGCGGCGGAAATCAGCCGCGAGCCGTCCAGGGACCGGGCCTCGTCCACCAGCGACTTCAAAAATGCCGTGCGCGCGTCGCTCACCGGCGTTTCGTTGGCCACGGACCAGACCACCACGCTGGCGCGATTCTGGTCCCGCGCGATCAAATCGGCCAGTTGCTTCCGGGCATTGGCGCGCGTGGCGGCATTGGTCCATTGAATGGTCCAATACACGGGGATTTCCTCCCAGCAGAGCAGCCCCATTTCATCCGCCAGCCGCGCCATGTGCTCGTTGTGCGGATAATGGGCCAGGCGCACAAAGTTGCAGCCCAGGTCCCGTGCCCGGCCGAGCAACCAGCGGGCATCGTCCTCCGACCAGGCGCGTCCGCCCCGCAGCGGATTCTCCTCATGAATGCAAATCCCCCGCAGGAAAACCTTGCGGCCGTTGAGCCGAATATCGGGGCCGCTCGTGGCAATGGTGCGGAAACCCACGCGATCCTTCAGGACCTCGGAAGGCGTGGCGATTTCCACCGCGTTCAACACCGGATGTTCCGGGGTCCACAACGCCAGGTTGGTGACGGCCAGCTCGCCGCTGGCCACACCGTTGCTCGCCACCATTTCGGCGGCGAGATTCAGCGACGGAAAACGCACCGAGACCGCCGGCGTCTGCTCCGGGCCATCGAGTTGCACCTGAGCCTCAATTATGTTCGTGTCCCCGGGTTTCAAGCGCACCCGGAAATTGGCGATGAACGTCGCCGGGGTTTCCACCAGCAAGACATCGCGCGTGATGCCGCCGTAATTCCACCAGTCGGTGTTCACGGTGGGCACGGCCTCGGCGTGACGATTATTATTCACGCGCACCACCAGCGAATTGCCCTGCGGCTGCACCAGGCGGGTGATTTCATAGGCGAAGGGGGTGAAGCCGCCAAGGTGTTTGCCCAGCTTCTGGCCGTTGAGATACACATCGCTCTCATAATTGGCCGCGCCAAAATAAACAAACAGCCGGCGCCCCGGGGCCAGGGCCGGGGCATTGGAGGCCGTCAGGTTGGCCTCCGGAGCCAGATCGAATTTGGTGCGATACCAGACGGAGCCTTCGTAATAGAAGAGCGAGCGATCCTGGGAATTCCAGTCCCCGGGCACGTTCAGCGTGGGGCTGGTGTCGAAATCATATTCCACCAGTTCGGTTTTATCCTTGGGATGCTGATCCAGCGCGAATCCCCCGGAAATCTTGGCCGACGCATCATAAGGCTGGCGGCGATAGTCAAAATAGCCCGTGTCGTAAGGGTCCACGATCACATGCCACTGGCCGTTCAAGCTGGTGATCTGGCGGGCGAAGACATCGGCCAGCACCACCTCGGCGCGCGCCGGGGAAAGCAGGCCGGCCGCGCCCGCCAACAGCAGCAGCAATGGCAACCGGGAAATTTTCTTCATGGCTTCAAGAGTTGACCAAGGGAGTATAGCGCGGGCGGCGTTTGAAGAAATATTTTAAATCAGGGAGGCTGCGCCTGGCCGGGACGCTGGGTGGAACGGGCCACTGGCCCGTCCTGCCGGGCTACCAGCCCGGCTGAGCGGAGAGAGGCGAACTGGGGGAAACGATCTCCGCTGGCAAATAGAGCGTCGCACCCGTACCGTCCGGCGAGTCGCCGGACGGTACGGGCCAGTGGCCCGTGCCACCCTGGTTTGTAAACACGCGATAATGCCGGACTTAGAGCGCCACTGTGGTCCGAAAAAATCGCGTGAAATGGGCTTGCTCTCCCGCCGGAATCGGGCAGAATTCTGGTCCTGCGACGTGGGTCGCAATACTGGTTCGGGGCGTAGCGTAGCCTGGCTAGCGCGCTTGTTTCGGGTACAAGAGGTCGGGAGTTCGAATCTCCCCGCCCCGACCATTTAATATTTAGGAATTACGCAGTGTCGGGTCTAACATGTTGACTGCTTGTGAAAGCGGAGGTTTCCTTCTGGCTGGAGTGATTATATGAATTTCGCTCGAACATCACTGGCTTTGGCATTGCTTCTGTTGCTTGCAAACCAGTTGGTTCAAGCTCAAAGCGCCCCGCCGCCTCACTCAAGGGCAGAATTCGCCGCCGCGATGGCCAAAATCAAAGAAGGAATGACCGGGAAGGAGATTCTCGACATGCTCGGCAAACCGGATGACGTGCGCACACAATTTGATCCTGGCGGGATTCACCGCGTGCAAACCGGAGAAATTTGGTGTTATGGCGCGAATGGGCATCTGGGTTTTCCCACGCTCGGGTGCATTTACGTTGACGAAAACGGACGCAGCCAGGAGGTTTTCGGAGGAAGGGGACAACCGCCTCAAAAGGATATTTTCAAAGAGAATGAATTGCGCGAGCTCCTGCGACTGCTCGATACTGCTCCTGGGCTCAGAGGCTACTCCTACAACCCGCTTTCCTTAATCCAAATCATAAATACGCTTCAA
>Ga0302275_10001401_pt1 | contig 25906 bp, 19 predicted proteins | sample III_Bog_N2_2_FD_200229 | JGI IMG/M metagenome (GOLD analysis project Ga0302275, IMG submission 200229) | Peat permafrost microbial communities from Stordalen Mire near Abisko, Sweden - III_Bog_N2_2 | ecosystem: Environmental > Terrestrial > Soil > Wetlands > Peat | place: Sweden: Abisko... | reverse complement strand
TCAAGGCCTCTACCAGATCAACGCCTTCGACCTCGCGCTGCTCATTCCCTACTTCTTCGTTCTGATCATTCTCGCTGGTTACGGCGTACACCGTTATTGGATGGTCTATCTCTATTACAAGTACAAGAAGAATAAGACGATCGATCCTCCCGGATTCTTCGATCTTGACCAACTGCCTCGCGTAACCGTCCAATTACCCATCTACAACGAGCAGTACGTCGTCGATCGCCTGCTCGACTCCATCTGCCGGTTGAACTATCCCAAAGATAAGTTGGACATCCAACTTCTCGACGACTCAACCGACGAAACCGTCGAGGTCGCTCGTATCCTGGTCGACCGCTACGCCGCCCTCGGACATCCCGTCACCTACCTGCACCGCAACAATCGCGCCGGTTTCAAAGCGGGCGCGTTAGCCGAGGGGTTGAAAACCGCCAAAGGCGAATTCGTCGCCATCTTCGACGCAGATTTTGTCCCACCATCCGACTTCCTGCTGAAGTGTGTCCACCACTTCACCGATCCCGGGATCGGTATGGTACAAACGCGTTGGACCCACATCAACCGCCACTACTCGTTTCTCACCGAAGTAGAAGCGATCTTGCTCGACGGACATTTCGTGCTGGAACACTCCGCCCGGGCTCGCACTCGGGTATTTTTCAACTTCAATGGCACGGCCGGCATGTGGCGGCGCGTGGCCATCGACGAAGCCGGAGGCTGGGAGCACGACACTCTCACCGAAGACACCGACCTCTCCTACCGCGCGCAGCTGAAAGGATGGAAGTTCGTTTATCTCCAGGATGTCGAATGCCCCGCTGAATTGCCCGTGGAGATGACCGCCTTCAAAACGCAGCAGGCGCGCTGGGCCAAAGGATTAATTCAAGTATCCAAGAAAATACTTCCGCGTGTTCTCAAAAGCGATGAACCGCGCCACGTCAAGATCGAGGCCTGGTATCACCTGACCGCCAATCTCAGTTATCCCCTGATGATCGTCTTGTCCGTCCTGCTCATGCCCGCCATGATCATCCGTTTTTATCAGGGATGGTTTCAGATGCTCTACATCGATCTGCCACTCTTTATGGCGTCGACGTTTTCCATCTCCAGTTTTTATCTGGTTTCGCAAAAAGAACTCTTTCCCAGAAAATGGCCGCGCGCCTTACTCTATCTCCCGCTCTTGATGTCTCTGGGAATCGGTCTCACCATTACCAACACAATCGCCGTCCTGGAGGCGCTGGTCGGCAAGCAAACCGCCTTCGCTCGAACTCCCAAATATCGTGTCGAATCCAAAAAGGACAAAGTCCTCGGCGCCAAATATCGCAAACGCCTCGGCTGGGTTCCCTGGATTGAACTGCTCATCGGAACCTACTTCGCGCTGGCGATTTTCTACGCCATCGACAATGAAAACTACTTCACTGTCCCCTTCCTGCTCTTATTTGTCGTGGGTTACTGGTGCACTGGACTCATGTCGCTGCTGCAAGGAAGATTCGCCGGACTCTCCGTCGGCTCCGAAACCCACACCAAACCATTCCCCGTCGGAGTCTAAATTACATCTGGTGCAATCTTCGATCGGTCATTCTTTCTCAATGGCCTGCTTCGGGAACCTTGAATTCCACTTTGATTTGGACTTCGTTCTTGATCGCTTTCCCGTCCAGCTGATAGGGCCTATACCGCCATTGCCTCACCGCCTCAACCGCCGACTCTGCCAGCGCCGGCGCTCCTTCGACGGCCTTGACATCGCGAACCGTACCATCTTCCATCACCATCGCCGACAAAACTACGGTTCCCGCCAAGCGCAATTCGCGAGCCTGCGCGGGATACACCGGCGAGACGCGATGTAAAAGCTGGCCGCCTGAGACCCCTTGCGACACTGGCAGAGAGAGCCCGGGCAGCGGCGCTCTCGCGGGAAGCACTCCGCTGATATCAGACCGATTCGCCGCCGCGTTCGCCGCCAGCAGCGGCGGTTCGGGCGGCTCCGTCCCTGCGCTGGCCAGTTCCGTTGCTTCAGCCTTTCCTGCCGGAGCCCCGCGTGGGATGGCCACTTTGTCCGCCAGGCTCGCAAGCATCGGCGCCCTGCCTGCTGAACTTTTCTTCCCTGGGACCACATCGACCGACGACGCCAGCTTCACAGGAGTTCCGGCGGACGGTTTCCCGTTCGCCACGAAAAGCGCCTGCCCGCCAGGATTCGGCTTCCATATCGGATCATTATCCGGAGGATGCGCGGTAAACGACTCGGCCGTCGCCGCGTTTGGACTCGCGCTGCTCCCGCCTGCATCCTTCACGGATACAGATGGTGATGATGCGGACGGCGACGATCCAGACGAGGGCGCCGCAGAAGATGAAGAGGATATCGGCGCAGCCGCATGCGCTCTGCCTTCGTCGTCAGAACCACGCCACGGGAGCCAAATCACCAGCGCCAGCAAGGCCAGTACACCGACTCCGATGCCGCCCATCACAAACGGCCGCGACCGGTGATTCACGAAAGCCAGAGCAACATCTCCGACGCGATCCGAAGCGGGTAGCAGCCCAGAGGACGTTTCCTGATCATTCTCCGACGCAACCTTGGGCGCAACTGCCGAAGCTCCGTGTGGTTGCGAAGCTCGAGCCCGTTCCGCTAAAGCCGCCAGTTGTTCCAAAAGGCCGATGTGCTCTGCCGTGAACGCCGCAGGCCGCGTCGAGAAAACTTCAAGAATTCCGTTGACCCCCCGCCATCCCTGGATTGGCAAAACCGCTATCGAGCGCAACCCCAGACTCCGGCAAACTTCAATGTCCACTAACGGGTCGTTCTCCGTGTCCGCGCAATTTTGAACCTGGCCGCTGCGCAAACATTGCCCCGAAATCCCCGTCTCCGCACTCAGCTGGGCACCAATTGGAGGAGCCGTATCGCCGCTTCGGGCCCGGCAAATCATCGCGCCGTCTTTCCACATCGCAAGCGCGGCACCGGTCCCGCCCGTCAATTGCCGAGCCCCATCGGTAATCATCTTCAGAATTTGTTCGAGCCGCTCGTCCCCCTTCGCAATCAACTCTTTTAAAGAAGAGATCGTTGCGCTCTCGTGCAGATCGACGGACAGACCCTCAAATGCTGTCGATGATTCCGAATCAACAGCGCCGATTATTTTCCCGGTGCGGGACGGCTTGAAAGGGGGAACGACCACAGTTTTCTCTTTTTCTCTAGTCTCTTAGTCTATCGGCAGTTGGCGTGCCATCCGCCAGAACGCAAGCGGCGCGGGCTATTTGGCCGAAGTATGAGCTAACCTTCCCTGCCTGTCAAGGCATCTGCGGCCACTTCAGCCCTTCTGTGTATTTCGTTCCTTCCAGAGAAAACTTAATCCACAACATCCACTTCACAACGCTTTCTGGCTCGCACCAAACTAACCAACAACCGACCCGCACTCGCGATGCTACGCTGAGGACGCTCTGGTTTCTCGCACGCCTCCGCAAGAGGAATTGCAGGGAACCAATCTTAAAAAACTGTTAAGAACGGTCGAAGCGTTAGCGGATCTTGGGCCCGAACTTACTGCGGACCGCGACTTCCGCCAAACCGCTCGCGCCATGCTCGCTGCCGTCCTCGAAGCAGCCGGAGCACGCGAGGCTGTCCTTTTTTCTTTCAGTGATCGGCCTTCTTTACTCACCTCCATCGATTCCCAGGGATTCACCCTGCTGCCCGATCCCTCCCTGATCCCTTTGCTTCCCCGCCATGTCCACACCTTGACCGCTGCCGCCGGTCCGGTCCTGCTCAACAGTTCCACTTATGACGTCTTCTTAAGTTCGAACGGCAATGTCGCACCCGAACTCTTCAAATGCGTATGCCCCCTGAAAGTTCGTGGCAAGCTGGCCGGCGTAATCGCTCTCGGGCGCCGCGAGGGGGATGCCCTCTACGAAGAAGACGCGCTCGACGCTTTTGAAATGCTCAGCCACTACGTCGCGCTCGCCATCCAGAATCACACCCTCGGACAAACTCTCGCCCAGCGCGTATCCGAAAACCTGCGCCTGCTGGCCTCGCTCCACGGCTTCTACGACAACGCGCTCGAAGCCTTTGCCACCGCCATCGACGTGAAACACGTCAACATTCATGGACATTCCCTGCGCGTCGGCCGCTACTCCCACGCTATCGGCGAAGCTCTCGGCCTGGATCCCACCGACGTCGCTTCGCTCCGATCCGCAGGCTACTTACACGACATTGGCAAAGTCGCGGTCGATCGACGGCTCTTCGAAAAACCTTCCAAACTCGATGCCCAAGAATCTCTCGAAATGCGCGACCACACCGTCATCGGACATCAAATCGTCAGCCACGTGCAGTTCCCCTGGCCGCAAATCCCCGAAATTGTGCGCTGGCACCATGAACGCGGCGACGGCTCCGGTTATCCCGACGGACTGCGCGGCGACGAGACCTCGCAAGCCGTTCGCATTGTCGCTCTTGCCGATACCTTCGACGCTATGACCAGCGAGCGCCCCTACCGTCAACGGCTCTCCATCGGAGCCGCCCTCCAGGAACTGATCCGCATGACGCCGCAGAAATACGATCCGCACGCCCTCCAGGCTCTTTTGATCCAGGTTCGCCGGGACGCCATCGGAACCAATCGCCTCCCCATCTTCGATCCCAGCATCATGAACCTCGCCGCCGTTGACGTGGACCAGCTAGCTGCCACGTTGCAACACCGCGTCACTAAAGACAAAATCTTCTTGACCTAGACTTAGCCGGACTACACTTCTTTCCCCCATCCCTCATCCCGCAAATTCCTTACGAAGATGTAAACTTGGGTCTGCACTCTGTGTAACCATTTTCCGCTGGCATCATCTAAGCGGGTTAACGACGCAGTGCAAGCTGATTGCCAGGAGACCATGAATGGCTGTGAGTGACCAATCAGTCGCCACCGGTACGCAACTCGACCAACTCTGTATCAACACGATTCGCACTCTTTCCATGGACGCCGTCCAGAAAGCAAACTCCGGCCATCCCGGAACGCCCATGGCTCTCGCTCCTGTCGCCTACTGTCTGTGGCAGCAGTTCCTGCGCTACGATCCGCTGGATCCCATCTGGCCCAACCGCGACCGCTTTGTCCTGTCCAACGGACACGCCTCGATGCTTCTCTACTCCCTCATTTATCTTGCCGGGATACGCGAAGCTACAGCCGACGATAAAATCCTTTCCACCCCCGCCTTGTCGCTTGACGACCTTAAGAATTTCCGCCAACTCGGCAGCAAGACTCCTGGACACCCTGAATACGGCCTGACCACCGGAGTCGAAACGACAACTGGCCCGCTCGGTCAAGGTGTTGCCAACAGCGTCGGTATGGCCATCGCCGAGCGCTGGCTCGCGACCCACTTCAATCGTCCAGGATTCGAGCTTTTCAACTACAACATCTGGACCTTCTGCGGCGACGGCGACATGATGGAAGGGATTTCCTCGGAAGCCGCCTCCATCGCCGGCCATCTCAAACTTTCCAACCTCTGCTGGATTTACGACAACAACCACATCACCATCGAAGGCAATACCGACCTCGCCTACGACGAAAATGTGCCGGCTCGCTTCGAAGCCTACGGTTGGGACGTCACCCATGTCCACGACGCCAATGACTTAGTCGCACTAGCCGACGCCTACGCCCATGCCCTCAGCGTGAAAGATCGTCCCAAACTGATCATCGTCGACAGTCACATTGGTTACGGTTCTCCTCACCGCCAGGACACCAAAGAGGCCCACGGCGAGGCTCTCGGCGAAGAAGAAGTCAAGTTGACCAAGCGTTTCTACGGATGGCCCGAAGATGCCAAGTTCCTCGTGCCCGACGGAGTCATCGAGAACTTTCGCGACGTGCTGGGCAAGCGTGGAAAGCAACTGAATAGCGATTGGAAAGAATTGTTCGCCAAATACCGCACTCAGTATCCCGACCTCGCCGCGCAATTCGAGCACATGCTTCACAAAGAGTTACCCCAGGGTTGGGACAAGGAACTCCCCACCTTCCCCGCCGATGCCAAAGGACTCGCCACCCGCGATTCGTCCTCGAAAGTTCTGAACGCTATCGCCAAGAATGACCCTTGGCTCATGGGCGGGTCCGCCGATTTATATCCCTCCACGAAAACGCGCCTCACCTTCGACGGCGTCGGCGATTTCGAAGCCAACAACTACAACGCCCGCAACTTCCACTTCGGCATCCGCGAACATTCCATGGGCGCCATCGTCAACGGCATGGTGCTCTCGAAACTCCGAGCCTACGGGTCAACCTTCCTCATCTTCAGCGACTATATGAAGATGCCGATCCGGGTCTCGGCCATTATGGAAATCCCCTCCATCTGGATCTTCACTCACGATTCCATCGGCGTCGGCGAGGATGGACCGACCCACCAACCCATCGAGCAACTGGTAACCCTGCGAGCCGTTCCCGGCCTGATCACCTTGCGTCCCGCGGATGCGAACGAAGTCGTCGAAGCCTGGAAAGTCGTGATGTCCCTGACCAAAGAACCGGCTGCACTCATCCTCACACGCCAGGCGGTACCCACCTTCGACCGCACAAAATACGGCTCCGCCGCCGGAGTTGCCCGCGGCGCCTACATTCTCGCCGACGCCGACGGCGGCAAGCCCGAAGTCCTGCTCCTGGCCACCGGCAGTGAAGTCTACCTCTGCATCGAAGCCTACGAGAAACTGAAGGCTGAGGGCGTTCGCGCCCGCGTGGTCAGCATGCCTTCGTGGGAATTATTTGAACATCAGGACGCGGCCTACCGCGATTCCGTGATTCCGCCCGACATTACGGCCCGCGTCGCGGTCGAACAGGCATCCATCCTCGGCTGGCCTCGATACACGGGTCTCACAGGAAGCATCATAGGAATGCATACGTTTGGAGCATCCGCGCCGCTGAAGGATTTACAGAAGAAATTCGGTTTCAATTCTGAAGCGATCGTCAAAGCAGCGCACCAGCAACTCGGAAAATAACTACGCTGCTGCATTTGCGACCCTGATTGCTGCTGTCAAGGAAACGGGAAAGGCATGAACTTACTACTCGCGGAAACCCTGCAATTCGCACCGACCCCGGAAAGGGCTCGCGTAGAAATTGCGAAGAAACTCCACTCCGCGCGATTTTGGCAAGGGCACGAGGTCAGTGGCCGCGGAAAAACTCCGATTCGCGCCGCTTTCGGGAAGGGCACGAGTTCCACTCGTGCCGTAACTACCGCGGAATCATCAGCGGCTTCCAGCCGCTGGGGCAATGACCCGCTCGGAAAGCACTTTTTCCGCAGCCTCTTCACTCGTAAAGGCGTCCGTAACAATTGATTAACACCGTGCAATTACTCTTCTGCCGGGCACAGTTTAGGAGAACGTCATGAATCCAGTCGAAACTCTCGAGACCGCAAAAGCCACCAATCCTCTCGTTCAGCTCCACACTTTCGGCCAGTCGGTCTGGCTCGACTACATCCGTCGCGATTTGATGAAGAGTGGCGAACTGCAACGCCTCATCACCGAGGATGGCTTGCGTGGCATGACTTCCAACCCCACAATTTTTGAGAAGGCGATTGCCGGCGGTCAGTATCAGGATTTCCTCGACTCCCTTGCCAGCCGCTCCGACCTCGATGCCAAGGGCCGCTATGAATTGCTGGCCATCCGCGACATTCAGGACGCAGCCGACATTCTTGCGCCCGTCTACCAGAGTTCAAAAAAACACGATGGTTATGTCAGCCTCGAAGTCTCGCCCTACCTCGCCAACAACACCGAGGGCACTCTCGAAGAAGCGCGCCGCCTTTGGAAAGCCGTGGCTCGCGAAAATGTGATGATCAAAGTCCCCGGCACGCCGCAAGGCATCCCCGCCTTTCGTCAACTGATCAGCGAAGGCATCAACGTCAACGTCACCCTGCTCTTCGCCCAGGAAGTCTACGAACAGGTTGCCGCCGCCTTCATCGACGGAGTCGAACGCTTCGCCGGCAGTGGCGGAGACGTCAGTAAAGTCGCCAGCGTCGCCAGTTTCTTCATCAGCCGTATCGATTCGCTGGTTGACTCTCTCGTCGGCGACCAGCTGAAGAAAGAAACCGACACAGTTCGAAAAGAAAAATTGCAGGGCATCCTGGGCAAGGTCGCCATCGCCAACGGCAAGCTCACCTACGAATCCTACGAACATATCTTCTCCACTCCGCGCTGGAAGGCATTGGCCGCCAAAGGTGCGCAGACCCAGCGCGTACTGTGGGCGAGCACCAGCACCAAGAATCCGAATTACCGAGACGTATTGTACGTGGAAGAACTCATTGGCCCTGACACCGTCAACACCATGCCGCCGGCCACCCTCGAAGCCTTCCGCGATCACGGCAAACCACGCCAGAGTCTCACCGAAAACCTGGATGCCGCCCGCCAAACCATGGCAGATCTCGCCGCTGTTGGCGTGGTCATGAAAGACGTCACCGAAAAGCTGACAGCCGATGGCGTTAAGCTCTTCGCCGATGCCTTCGATACATTGCTCGCGGCCGTCGAGAAAAACACTAAGCGCTCGAATACTCCAAAAATTAATTCGCAGACCGCTCTGCTTCCTGCCGACCTCGACAAAGCGGTAAAAAAAAACGCTAGCGACTGGCGGGCCACCGGAAAAGTAAAGCGGCTTTGGCATCAGGATGCCGCGCTCTGGACCGACGATGACGAGTCCAAGTGGCTGGGATGGCTCGGCATCACTGACGACCAACTCGCGCATCTTGATCGCTTCAAGGCCTTCGCCGACGAGGTCAAAGACGCAGGATTTACCGACATCCTCTTGCTCGGCATGGGCGGATCCAGCCTCTGTCCAGAAGTTCTCTCCTTGACGTACCCACAAGCGCCCGGATTTCCCCGGCTGCATATTCTCGATTCCACCGACCCCGCTCAAATCAAAAGCACCGAGGCGAAAGTCGATCTCGCGAAAACCCTCTTCATCGTTTCCAGTAAGTCCGGCAGCACCCTCGAACCGAATATTTATAAGCAGTACTTCTTCGAGCGCGTTCAGCAGACCATCGGCGCCGACAAAGCGGGCAACCACTTCATTGCCATCACCGATCCGGGATCGAAGATGCAACTCGTCGCCGAGCGCGATCGCTTTCGCCACATCTTCTATGGACTACCTTCAATCGGTGGACGATACTCGGCACTCTCTAATTTCGGCATGATTCCCGCCGCCGCCATGGGCGTCGACACAACCAAATTCCTGCAGCAGACGAAAGAAATGGTGGAAGCCTGCAAAGCCGTCACTCCCGTCGAACTGAATCCGGGTGTAATGCTCGGCTTGATCATGGGAGCCGCTGCCCTGCAAGGTCGCGACAAAATTACCCTCATCACCTCCAATGGAATCTCCGACCTCGGCGCATGGCTCGAACAACTCATCGCGGAGTCCACCGGCAAAGTCGGCAAAGGCATCATCCCCGTCGATCGCGAAACCTTGGGCGCCCCCGCCGTTTATGGCAGCGATCGGCTCTTCGCTTACCTCCGCCTCGAAGGCGTCTCAGACGAGGCGCAAGAGGCTAAAGTTGCCGCTCTCGAAAAAGCCGGCCACCCCGTCGTTCGCATCGTCGTCTCCGATACCTACGGAATTGGCCAGGAATTTTTCCGTTGGGAAATCGCCACCGCCGTCGCTGGCTCCATCATCGGAATCAACGCCTTCAATCAGCCCGATGTCGAAGCCAGCAAAATTGTCACCAAGCAACTGACCTCCGCCTACGAAAGCTCTGGATCGCTCCCCATTGAAAAGCCGATTCTCGAAGACGAAGGTTTCAAACTCTTCACCGACGAAACCAATGCCGCCGAACTGGCCGCCGCAATCGAGAAGACCGCAGGCAATTCCTCTGCGAACAAACTTCAGAGTTACCTGAAGGCACACCTGTCACGCATTGGCACCGGAGATTACTTCGCTGTCCTCGGCTACATCGAGATGAACCCCGAGCACGAATCCTTGCTGCAAGGTCTGCGGATGACCGTGCGCGACAACAAGCATGTGGCCACCGTATTAGGATTCGGCCCCCGTTTCTTGCACTCCACCGGACAAGCTTACAAAGGCGGCCCGAACACCGGAGTGTTTCTCCAGATCACCTGCGACGACGCCCAGGATTTGCAAGTCCCAGGGCAAAAGTACACTTTCGGCATCGTAAAAGCTGCGCAAGCCCGGGGAGACTTCCAGGTGCTCGCCGACCGTAAGCGCCGCGCGTTGCGCGTCCACATTGGTAGCGATGTAAAAGCGGGTCTTACCAAACTCGCGGAACTGGTCAAACAGTCTTTGTGATTTTCATGTCTCGCCCCATCAGTTTTACATTTGTGGGGCAAAACTGTTTTCGTAATTCTCGTTTCTGTTTTGGCTTTCGGGTAGGGTAGTGCTTTGGCACCGCGCGTAAACACCGCGCGCTAAACTAATCAGTCCAACGCGGCTTGAGCCGCTGCGGGCAGGAGCATCAATGCAACTCGGAATGGTAGGTCTCGGGCGCATGGGCGCCAATATGTCCCGCCGCTTAATGCGCGGCGGTCACACCATGGTTGTCTCCGATCTCAGCCCCGATTCTGTTAAGGGACTTGCCGGTGAGGGCGCGGTCGCCTCCTCTTCACTTGAGGACTTGGTCAGCAAATTAACCGCACCCCGCGCAGTGTGGATCATGGTTCCCTCCGGCGATGCCACGGAAAAAACCGTGCAATCGCTCCTCAACGCCCTCCAGTCCGGCGACACCATCATTGATGGTGGCAATTCCTATTTCAAGGATGATGTCCGCCGCTCGAAACTGTGCGCCGCAAAAGGTGTGCACTATATAGACGTCGGCACCAGCGGCGGAGTCTGGGGAATTGATCGCGGCTACTGCATGATGCTCGGTGGTCCCAAAGAAGTTGTGCAGCGCCTCGATCCCATCTTCAAGACGCTCGCCCCCGGGCGCGGCGATACCCCGCGTACTCCCGGACGCGAGAAACTTTCCGGCGCTGCCGTCGGCACCTCCGAAGAAGGATATCTCTACTGCGGCCCGTCCGGCGCCGGGCACTTCGTGAAAATGGTCCACAACGGAATCGAATACGGCATCATGCAAGCCTATGCCGAGGGCTTCGACATCTTCAAGAACGCAACCAGTAAAGACCTTCCTGAAGATATCCGTTATGATCTCAACTTGCCCGACGTCGCGGAAGTCTGGCGTCGTGGCAGCGTGATCAGTTCGTGGCTGCTTGACCTCACCGCAATGGCCTTGATCGAGAATCCGACTCTCTCCGAATACAGCGGTTTCGTTCAGGATTCGGGCGAAGGCCGTTGGACGATTCAAGCTGCTCTCGAAGAGGCCGTACCCGCGGAAGTGTTGACGGCAGCTCTCTACACCCGCTTCCGTTCGCGTCAGGAACATACATTCGCGGAAAAAATGCTCTCCGCCATGCGACAGAAATTCGGCGGCCACATTGAATTAAAACCGCCTGCACAGCCGAAGTAAGAAACCAGTTCAGCTCGAGGACATGATGGCGCAAACTGAAGTTCTGCCGGCAGCAATCAAACCCCGCGTCGGTCGCACCGGAGATCCCTGTGTCATGGTGATCTTCGGCTTCTCCGGCGACCTCACCCGCCGCAAACTCATCCCCGCTCTCTACAATCTTGCCACCCAACAGTTACTCTCGCGAGAGTTTGCTGTCATCGGCGTCGGCCGCAGCCCTATGAGCGATGACGACGCGCGCAAGAAAGTCACCGAAGATTTTAAGCACTTTGCCACCGGTGCCATCGATCAGGATCTCTGGGAATGGTTTGTCCGCCGCATCAGTTACGTCAGCGGAGATTTCGACGATCCCGCCACCTACGACCGTTTAAACGAAACGCTTGCCAAAGTCGATAAAGAACACGATTCCCACGGGAACTATTTCTTCTATCTTGCCACCGCGCCCAATTTCTTCGGCGACATCGTCGAACGTCTCTCCAAAGTCGGTTTGATGACCGAAGCCAACGGCCATTGGCGGCGCGTCATCATCGAGAAGCCGTTTGGCCATGATCTCGAATCCGCCAAAGCACTGAACCAGCAACTTCTCAAAGTCGCTTCCGAGTGCCAGATCTACCGCATCGATCACTACCTCGGAAAAGAGACGGTGCAAAACATTTTGGCCCTCCGCTTCGCCAACGGAATTTTCGAGCCCATCTGGAATCGCCGCTACATCGATCACGTTCAGATCTCGGTGGCCGAAACGGTTGGCGTCGAAACTCGCGGCGGTTATTACGATGGCGCCGGCGCGCTCCGTGACATGGTGCCCAATCACATCATGCAACTCATCACGCTCACTGCCATGGAGCCTCCCATTTCATTCGAGGCCAACGCCGTCCGCGACGAGCAGGCTAAGATCCTGCACGCAGTCCAGCCTTTCAGCGACGAAGATGTCCTCAGCAAAACCATCCGCGGACAGTACGGTGAAGGCCTGGTCGATGGCAAACGCGTGCCCGCCTATCGCAATGAAGAAGGTGTGCCCACCGACTCTCGCACCGAGACCTTTGTCGCCATGCGCCTCTTGATCGACAACTGGCGCTGGGCTGGAGTTCCCTTTTATCTTCGCACCGGCAAGCGTTTGCCCGGCCGCAATACCCATGTCGTGATTCAATTCCGCCGCGCGCCCTTCATGCTCTTTCGCGAGACCCAGGTTGAAAACATGATGCCCAACCAGCTCGTTCTGCACATTCAGCCGGAAGAAGGCATCTCCCTGCGCTTCGCCGCAAAAACTCCGGGGCCCGCCATGCAACTCGGCGAAGTCAATATGGATTTCGAATACGCTGATTATTTCGGCCTCACGCCTTCGACCGGATACGAGCGTCTCTTGCACGACTGCATGACCGGAGACGCCACCCTCTTCCAGCGCGCCGACATGGTCGAGGCCGGATGGAGTATCGTGAATCCCGTCATGGATATTTGGAAGGCCTTGCCTCCCCGCAATTTCCCCAACTACCCGTCCGGCACCTGGGGCCCCAAAGAATCCGACGAACTCATGGAGCGCGACGGGCGGCGCTGGAGAAATTTCGAGAAATGATTTTAGCCGGCGATATCGGAGGTACCAACGCTCGACTCAGCTTTTACCGGGAAGATCGGCCTGATAAAGATCAGCCGCAGGGCGCGAATGGAACTGGCCCCGCTACCCATTTTACCGCCGTCCACGAACAGGTTTTCAAGAGTCGCGAGTTTCGCGGACTTGACGAAATCGTCGTTAAGTTCATCTCCGATACCGGCATCCGTCCCGATATCGCCAGCTTTGGCATCGCCGGCCCGGTCCGCAACGGACTCGTCGAAACCTCCAACCTGCCCTGGATGGTCGAGTCCTCTCGCCTCGCCAATGAACTGCATCTCGACTCCGTAAGCCTCATCAACGATCTCGAGGCGCAGGCCTGGGGCATTCAATGTCTCGCCCCCACCGACACCGTCGCTCTCAATCCCGGGCCCATCCACAATACGCCGGAGGGCAACCAGGCAGTCATCGCCGCCGGTACCGGCCTCGGCGAAGCAGGCCTCATCTGGGACGGCGATCGCCAGCACATTTTCGCCTGCGAGGGCGGACATTGCGATTTCGCTCCCCGCAACGAACTCGAAATCGAACTGCTTCGCTATCTTCTCGCCCGCTTTGGACACGTCAGTTATGAACGCATCCTCTCCGGTCCCGGCCTGGTAAACGTTTATCTGTTTCTCAAAGACTCCCATCGCGGCGAAGAGCCCCTATGGCTGCGGGACGAAATCGCCGCCGGTGATCCCGGAGCCGCCATCTCGCGAGCCGCCATCTCCGGCAAAGCATCGCTGGCGGAACAAGCGCTCGACCTTTGGGTTACCATCTACGGTGCCGAAGCCGGCAACATCGCGCTCAAAGTTCTGGCCACCGGTGGAGTATTTGTCGCCGGAGGCATCGCCCCTAAAATTTTGCCCAAGCTCGCGGGGCCTCTGTTCATGCAGGCCTTTCTCCACAAGGGACGACTGCAGCCGGTACTCGAGGCCATCCCGGTACGCGTAATTACGAACGAAAAAACCGGCCTACTCGGAGCCGCCTGCTACGGCGCTCGCCACGCCGCGCGTCGCCCCTGCAATACGCCGATTGTCCCGGCCAACAATTTACCCTGACGATGCGTCCTACGGCGCTACGCCAAACTTTTCCGCTGCGAGAGCATTATGTCCACCACTCGAACCATTGAAGTCCTCGCCTCCGCTACCGATCTTTTTCACGCCGCCGCCGAAGAATTTGTCCGAACCGGACGCGCCGCCATCGGCGCCCAGGGCCGGTTCTCCGTAGCTCTTTCCGGAGGCTCCACGCCCAAAGCGCTTTACTCTCTGCTCGCCGGCAACTATGCCAGCTTCCCGTGGAACCGCACCTTCTTATTCTTCGGTGATGAGCGCCACGTCCCCCCCACCGACACCGAAAGCAATTACCGCATGGTCCACGAGTCGCTGCTCACTAAGATCACCATCCCATCCGAAAATGTTTTCCGCGTCCCAGCCGAGAATCCGGACGCCGATGCCGCCGCCTCCGAATACGAAGCACAGCTCCGCAAATTCTTCGATCTGAAACGAGGAGAGTTTCCCCGCTTTGACCTCATCCTCTTAGGCCTGGGACCCGATGGCCACACCGCATCCCTGTTCCCCGATTCCAAGGCGCTCGAAGAAACTTCGCGATTGGTCGTCGCCAATTGGGTCGCGAAATTCAACACACACCGCATCACCTTCACCTTCCCAGTGCTGAATCAAGCTGCCGATGTGATGTTCATGGCCAGTGGCGCAGACAAAGCCGACATGGTACATCAGGTCCTCGAGACCAAGCCAACTCCGCCATTCCCCTCCCAAAGAGTTCAACCTTCTAACGGAAAATTGTTGTGGATGCTCGACGAAGCCGCCGCCGCCAAACTCACGCGCTGAAATCGGACCTCAACGCCTTGCTTCAGCCCCACGCCTATCGCGTAGCCAGTGACTTTTCGTCCTGCCGCTCCCAGAATTTCGTGATCTCTTCGAGCGATTGCCCTTTCGTTTCGGGAATCAACCATGCGACCAACACGATGGTCAGTAGCGCGCCCGCGGCGAATACCCAAAACGTTCCATCCGATCCCAGATGCTGTTGCATGAGAGGAAACATCTGATTTCCCGCGAAGCCCACCAGCCATAGAGCGGTCGTCGCAATCGACATGCCGCGTCCACGAACTTTGGTCGGATAGATCTCTGAGATGATCACCCAGCACGCCACTCCGTTGCCAAACGCGTGTCCCGCGACGAAACTCATAACGAAAATCAACACGCTCACGCCGCTGCCGTGGATGTGATAAAACCAGCCCACGCACAACAACGAAACGAACTGCACCGCCGTCCCCGCAAGAATCAGCGTCTTGCGTCCCGCGCGATCAACCAGCCAGAACGCGAAGATCGTAAACGATAAGTTGACCAGACTCACCAGCACCGACTGGAAAAAGGCATCCGTCGTCGCCGTTCCGGCCGCACGAAAGATCTCGGGCAAGAATGAAAAAAGCGGAGTGATGCCGCTAATCTGCTGCAATCCCGCCAACATGATGCCCAGCAGCAAGGGACGGCGAAACGTCGTGAAGAGCTCCGAGATGTGCCCTTCCTCCGTTGCCAGCGAACTCTCGATTTCGGCCGTCTCGCGCGCCGCCGCGTCCCCGCCACTGATCTTGACCAAAACCCCGATAGCTTGATCGCGCCGGCCCACCTTCATTAACCAGCGCGGACTTTCAACTGCCGGCACAATCATGGCTCCAAATAAAATTGCCGGTGCCGCCCCCGCCAGAAACATCCAGCGCCAACCCGTGGAAATGTTCCAAGCTTCATTTCCCATGCGCTGAATCAGCATGTTGACGAAGACGGCCGCCAGGATTCCCACCACGATGCCGAGTTGATAAAGCGTCACGCAGCGCCCGCGAACCCGCGTGGGAGCGATCTCCGCAATGTAGTTCGGGGCGATCACCGACGCCGCCCCGATGCCCAGCCCCCCAATCAAACGCCACAAAACAAATTGATGGAGGTCGCCGGCAAAAAGCATTCCCACCGAAGACAGCGCGAAGCACATCGCGCACAACCCGAGACCTTTTTTCTTGCCCAGATAATCGGCGACCGCTCCTGCCGCGGCGCAGCCCACCACACATCCGATTAACGCGCACCCTGCCGCCCACCCCACGCCCGCCGCGTCCAGGTGAAACAGTTGGCTCAAATAACCAATCGCGCCACTGATGACAATGTTGTCGTAGCCAAAAAGCAATCCGCCTAGAGTAGAAACAGTCGCGGCAATGATTAGCGGAGTTTTCGAGTGCGCGGAACTCGCGGAGGTGATCAGATTACCGCCCTCCATTGGCCGCAACTTCCGCGAACTGCGGCGAAGACAGCGCGGCCTTCGCCGCCAGCATAAACCCAATCGTATGCGCCATTCCTGCGTGCCACGGTGCGGAACAACTCATCTGCGGAGTGTGGTCCGGAATCACCACCCCATCGAAATGATTGCGCTCAAGAATCGCAAGGATGCGCATCATGTCCACATCCCCCTCATCGATAAACGTCTCGCGATAATGCGGAACTTTGCCTGCGACATTCCGCAGATGTATGTACGCGATCCGCCCCTGCTTGCTGTACTGTTCCACCGCATCGTATACATTGCCTTCCGTCATCTCAGCAATCGTCCCGACGCACAGTTCGAGCGCGTTGTTGCGCGTGTGCGCGAGATCAATCAATCGCTGATACATCTGCGGTTGATAGACCAGCCGGGGCTGCTGCCGCATGGTCGCCATCGGAGGATCGTCCGGATGTGCGGCCAGTCGCACCCCCGATTGCTCAGCCACCGGTAGCACCTCTTCCAAGAACCGCCGCAGACGCCGCCACAACTCTTCATGCGAAATGGACGGCTGCACGCCGACCGCCGCGTTGCGGTCGTAAATCATGTTCCAGATCATTCCGGCCGGAATCGGCACGTCTTCGGCCGGACCATCCATGCCGAGCGTAATCGCCTGCCCTCGACCGTGCGGAGAAGTCACGCGGCCGCAGACTCCCGCCAGGCTGAAGTTGTAGCCCAGCACCGGAATCCCCGCCTCCCCGAGATTGCGAATGATCGTCTTTACCTTTTCGATCTGTTGCGAACGTTGTGGACCATCCAACAAAATATCGTGCCAGTGCGCGGGATCCAGATTCTCAATTGCGGCCAAAACTAGTCCGGAATCCTCTATCTCTGCCCGAAGTTGCTTCAATTCCTCGACCGTCCACAGGCGATCTGGATCACCCGCAACACCCCACGCCTCATACTTTGATCCTGTGGGTTGGTTGTTCCGCGGATTCGAAGGGCCTTGCTTGAAGTAGTCGACTAGATGAACAACGACGTGCGTACAGCCCGCCTGGCGAGCGAAATTATAATAATCGCGCGTCAGCATATGCCGATAGAGACCGAGACCGATCTTCATAAACGGTTCCCGATCCCTCCACCATAATCCGCGCTCAGCACTTGCCCATTGATCTCAGCGGCGAGCGGCGAACACAAGAATACAAATGCATCCGCAACCGACTCAGGACTGTTTCTTCTGCCCAGCGACACCCGCAGCACAAATTCCCTGTATGCGGGATCCTCTTCAAATACCTTCAAAGAACTGCCCGCCGCAACATTCCCCGGCGACACCACGTTTACGCGAATGCCGGTCAGCGCGTATTCCAGCGCGAGGCTCCGCGCAAAGTTTTCCAGCGCCGCCTTCGCCGATGCATAAGCGGATATCTGCGAGTGCGGCATGCGTGCGACGTACGACGAAGTAAAGATCAGATGGCCGGCAATCTTACGCTCTGTCCATTGCGCCAGAACGGCCCGTGAAAGATACGTCTGCGCAAAAAAATTAAACCGAAAAATATGCCCAAAATCAGATTCCGTCGTCGTAGCGAAGGGATGCAAACCGCAACCGCCCGCGTGACCAATGACCGTGTCCATCCCGGGAAATTGCTCGAACGCCTCGTCAACCACACCGCTAAGCGCCCCCGAGTCCGTGATGTCGGCGGCAAAGTATCGATAGCGTGAAGCCTCGATACCCCATCCTTCGAGCGCCCGGATCGCCGCAACCTCTGGCTTAATATCGGTGAGCACGAGCGTCGCTCCCGCAACCGCCAGCCTGCGCACCATGTGCTCGGCAATCGCGCCCAACGCGCCCGTGATCAGAATCGTTTTGCCGGAAAGATCGATGGTGATCATTACATGATTCCGAATTTCGCAAACGCATCCACCGCGCTGCTTCCCTCTTCGATTGCCTTGCGCACCAGTTTCTCTCCACGCGCCTTTTCGAAAGCTCGCGTAAAGACCTCACTCTCCGCCTCAGCCGGAACCAGCAGCACGCCATCGATGTCGCCGAAAATAATATCGCCCGGACGCACTCGCACCGCGCCGATCTCCACCGGAACACGAAAGTCGACCACCTTGTAACGCGGCGCCGAATCTTGTCCATACGATCCGAAACCAAAAGTCGGAAAGCCCATCTCCAAAATCGGCTTCGTATCTCTCACATACCCATTCAATACCGCGCCCCGGCTGCCCAGTTTGCGGGCACGCGTGCTCATCAACTCTCCCCACATCGCGTTGCGCGGTGACGACCCGGTCCCGACATATACTTCGTTGTGCCGAAGATCGTCGAGCGCCTCCAACATCAGTCCGAACGGCTTGTTCATCAACGAATTCGCGCTACCCGCAACCTTCTCGGCAAACACGTCCACTGCCAGCACCGGCAAGGCGCGGCCGATCACAACCATATCCTGACGAAGCGGCTGAATTTGCGGTGGCAGAAACTGATGTTGCAATTCCAGTTTGTCCATCACATCGCCGACAACACAAGTAAACAGTTCGCGCTGGACCAGCGCAAAAAGCTCGTCATCCGATTGCCAGATTTTTCCTGATGGCGGCGCGTTCTTACTCATGCTCGGACCTCACGCTCATCGACCGCGCGCCTCTCGAATCGCCTCTACAAAATGCCGCGCTACTTTAGTAATCGCGGTGAAGTCGCCATGCTTCGCCGCCGCCGTCAGCGTGCCGCCTACGCCCACCGCAACCGCGCCCGCCCTGATCCATTCGCCCGCGTTTTCGAGTGTCACGCCTCCCGTCGGCATCAACGAAGCCTGCGGCAACGGACCTTTCACTGCCTTCACGAATGCCGGACCGAGAATCTCGCCAGGAAACACCTTCACGATGTCGGCGCCACTTTCCATCGCTGCAACCACCTCGCCGATCGTGCCCGCACCGGGCATGTACGGAACCTGGTAGCGATTGCAAAGCCGAGCCGTTTCCGCATTAAGCGCCGGGCTCACCACAAATTGCGCTCCGGCAAGAATGGCGATACGCGCCGTCTCGGGATCCAGCACGGTGCCCGCTCCCACCAGAATCTTTCCCCCAAACTCTTTCGCCACGTGCTCTATTACTTTCGTCGCGCCCGGCACGGTGTATGTGATTTCGAGCGCCGCCACTCCGCCCGCAGCGCAGGCTTCGGCAATGCGCGCGGCCTGTTCTCCATTTTCCGCGCGGATCACCGCTACTAAGCCAGACTCAGTTATCTTGCCCAGAACTTCAATCTTCGCCATCGACATAATCACAAACCTGCAGACCCCAACTTGCCGCCAACGACCTCACTCGAAAAACGGCTCACCCTTGCGAGCATAGCGGCGGGCCACTTCTTCGTTCAAAGTAACACCCAATCCCGGCTTCTCTGGCACGCGAATCGAGCCGCCACGAATCAGCGGCTTCGGCAAACCTTCGATCAGATCATCCCAGAAAGGCACGTCGGAGGCATGAAACTCGAGCGCCAGAAAATTCGGAATCGCAGCGCAGAAGTGCGCCGACGCTAAAGTTCCTACCGGGCTGCTGATGTTATGCGGAGCCACCGGCATGGAATGCACGTCGGCAAACTGCGCAATACTCTGCGCCACGGCCAGTCCACCGACCTTCTGCAGGTCAGGAGTAACCACGCCCAGCGCGTGCTCCGCGATGATTTCCTCGAAGCCTTCAAATAGAAAAAGGTTTTCGCCCGTCGCAATCGGCACCCGCACCTTCGAACTTACCTCTTTAAGCGCGGCGGTATTGTTCGGTGGAACAGGATCTTCCAGCCAGAGCAATCGGAACGGCTCAAGTTCACGCGCCACTTTCACCACATCGCTCGCGTTATAGCGCCAGTGGCAATCGACCGCGATGTCGGTATCCTTGCCCACCGCGTCATGCACGGCGCCAATCAAACTCACCATGTGATCGATGCCACGGTTCGTTAAGACCCGATTATGCGGATCGAAGCCTTCGGTTCCCGGCACGTCGAGATCAAATTTCAGCGCCGTAAATCCGAGCGCCTTTTTGGCCAAAGCCTGGCGGCGATAGCCCTCGGGAGATGCCGGAGCCTCTTCACTGATCTCCCCGTAGTAGTCTCTGACTTTGTGCTTCGAATCTTTCGCCGTCGCATCCCACGACGCGCGCCGCGAACGCAGAATCTCATCCAGGCTCTCCAGCGATTCGCCCCCGTGGCAGTCGGCATAAATACGAACCTGATCGCGAAACTTTCCCCCGAGCAGGCGATAGATTGGCACTCCCAGCGACTGTCCGAACACATCCCACAATGCCGCTTCGATGCCACTTATGGCGTTGTATATGATACCTGCGACCGACCCCGCTCCAGACGTCGCAAGCTGCAACTTGCGAAACAATCGATGCACGTCCCGGGGATCTTCACCCAGCAGCAACGGCTCCAGAGAACGCAACATTGCAGTCAGCCCCGGCGCAAAAAAGCATTCACCCAAGCCCCGAAGGCCTTCGTCCGTTTCAATACGGACGAACGTCCAGTCGAAGTTTCCTTCCACAACCGCGGTCTTTAGGCGAGTGATTTTCAACGAAAGAACCGGCACGCTGGCCCCGGAGACAACCACCAGAAAGCGGCCAAGTGATATAAACTGCACATCGACTGGAAACAATCGAGCAAGCGAACAGGCATTGTACCGCGCCCCACGCGATCTCGGTACTCTTAACCGGCGCGCAAACTCATAGTAGGACCCGCGATCCCAGGTTTTTAAGCGGATTCTACCGGCGAATCTAGTTGTAACCCTTATAATCAGAGGCTAGAATCGCTGACGGTACACCCAACAGCATGAGAAAGAAAATGCGCGCGCGAAAGTCCACTCTCTACCTCGACACGCATATTCTTTATTGGAGGCGCGCGTGAGTAGTCCCCTTCAGACTCCGTTTGACAGCGTCGAGAACGCCCACCAGTATGTGCGCCTGCTAGCTGAGACCATCGTCGAAGCAAAGAGCGAGATCGGGGCCGATCTCGAGACAGCGATGAAACATAAGTCAGATCGCCGGGCTCAGGCGCTGCAGATGGTCCAATTCAAACTAGATACTTTGGAACGGCATCTCGAAATCAGCAGCCGCCTGCTGAATGACCTGCGCACCCTGCGCCGCCTGCTCCTGGATGAACGCGCCGAAGCCGCCGTAGCGGGACGCGACTCCGCCGCCTAGTTTTCTGAGAAATATTCGCCAGCCAACTCAATCCAGCTCACGCCCGCAACTTCTCGGCAAACTTCTTCTCTAACTTCGCGAGCTTGGGAGAAATCACAAACATGCAGTACGGCTGCCGCGAATTCTCATTGTAATAATTCTGATGGTAGCCTTCGGCCACGTGAAACTCTTCGGCCGGCTCGACCGCGGTTACGATCGGCTCTGAGAAAACCTTAGCCGCCGTCATCTCTGCAATCACATCTTCCGCAATCCGCTGCTGCTCTTCGTCAGCATAAAAAATCACGGAGCGATATTGCTCCCCCGTATCGTTTCCCTGCCGGTTCGGAGTAGTCGGATCATGCACCGAAAAAAATACATCCAACAATTCGCGATAGTTGATCTTGTCGGGATCGAAACTGACCCGCACCACTTCTACATGCCCGGTGTCACCGTTGCACACCGCCCGATACGTCGCCTGATCGGCGCGACCCCCCATGTAGCCCGACTCGACGTGACTTACTCCGGTGAGACGTTGAAAAACCGCTTCGATGCACCAGAAACATCCGCCGCCGAAAACCGCTTTCTGCTCTTTCGCCATACCGTTTAGATGCCCCACAATCGCGGAAGATACGCCCACGAAATCAATAGAAGAGGCCTGTCTGTAGAAAAGCCGACTAACCTTCGCCAACCAACTTAAACCGAAACTGTAAAAGAAGTCTCGGTCCGCGTCACTGGCCGATAAAGCGTGTCGCGCTCGATCGGCTCGCGTCCCGCCTCTTCAATCAGGCGCACCAGATCGTGCCGCCGCAGCCCTTGCGGAGTAGTAGCTCCCGCATCGTGGTAGATTTTCTCTTCGACCACCGTCCCGTCAATATCGTCCGCCCCAAAACGCAACGAAATCTGCGCTATCTTCGGCGTCATCATCTGCCAGTACGACTTGATATGCGGGAAATTATCCAGCACCAGGCGGCTCACGGCAATCTGCTTAATGTCGGTCATTCCCGTCGTCGTAAACAGGTGTTGCAGTGGCGTATTCGCCGGATGAAAAGCCAGTGGAATAAACGTCTGGAATCCGCCCGTTTCATCTTGTAGCGTCCGTAACTTCAGTAGATGATCGACGCGGTCCTCATCATTTTCGATGTGTCCGTAGAGCATCGTCGCATTCGACTTCAGCCCGATCTGGTGGGCCAGCCGCGCCGTATCGAGCCACTCGCCGCCATCGATTTTGTGGTCGCAAATAATATGGCGTACGCGGTCGGCAAAAATCTCTGCGCCGCCGCCGGGCAGCGAATCCACACCCGCCTCTTTCATTTTGACGAGCGTCTCGCGAATCGTCAGCTTCGACCGCTTCGCCAGATACGCAACCTCGACCATCGTGAACGCCTTCATGTGCACTTGCGGAAAGCGCTCTTTCAATCCGGAAACAAGATCAAGAAAATACTGAAACGGCAGATCGGGATGCAGCCCGCCCACAATATGAAACTCAGTGACCGCCTCCGTGTACCCCGAAGCCGCCGTCTGAAACGCCTCTTCCAGCGCCATCGTGTAAGCGCCCGGAGTGTCTTTCTTCCGCCCAAACGCGCACAACCGGCACGCCGCCACGCAAACATTCGTCGGATTGATATGGCGATTGACATTGAAGTACGCCTTATCCCCATGCATCCGTTCGCGAACCCAGTTAGCCAGCCATCCCACCGCGAGAATATCGCCCGTCGCATAAAGCGCAAGCGCATCCGCCTCATTCAGGCGTTCGCCAGCCAAAACTTTATCTTTGATCGGAAGAAGGCGCGGGTCGTCGGTCTGGAATGCGTGGGTCTGGAATGAGTGGGAAACAGGCATCACTATTGATGATACCGCAGGAGGTGATGGAAGTCACAGCGCGAGAAACGGCCGCGAGCGTCTCGACTCAAGTGTCATCTCAATTTGTCATCCTGAGCGCTGCCGATCCATGCGCGGAGCGGATGGATCGCCGGAGTCGAAGGACCCCTACACCCTAATTAATGCTTGTGCCCAACGTTCGCGCCCATCTCTTGGGTACTAACCTAGTGGACACTAACCTGGGCTGCACTGCCCCAGGGAGCCGCAGCTGTAGGTTTTTGTCCGGCGCATTTCAACCCCGTCTCACCAATACATCCCCCGCGACAAACAAGAAGAAAACCACCGAAATCAAGCCATTCATCGTAAAGAACGCGGCATTCAGCTTGCTCAAATCATCGTGCCGCACCAGCATATGCTCGTAAAGCAGAAGCGCCGCCACAGCAGCTACGCCGACCATCGCCAGTTTGCCCAATCCGAAAGTTACGACAAGCGCCACCAGCAACCCAATCATCAGGATGTGAAACAGGCGAGCGATCGTCAGCGCGTTCTTGATTCCGAGATAGCGCGGAATCGAGTGCAGGCCGTGAGCGCTGTCGTAATCGTAATCCTGGCAAGCGTAGATCACGTCGAATCCGCCGACCCAGAATGTCACAGCAGCCGTCAGCAGCAGAATGCGGGGATCAAGCGATCCACGAACCGCAATCCAAGCAGCGGCCGGAGCAATGCCAAGCGCGAATCCGAGAACAAGATGCGACCAGCGTGTGAAACGTTTGGTGTAGGAATAGAGCAGGATCACCGCCAGCGCGACGGGAGAAAGTAGCAACGTAAGCCGGTTGAGTTGCGAGGCGGCGAGCACAAAAACCCCGCACGACACAAGTACGAATACGCTCACAAACGCCGGAGTCAACTGCCCGACCGGAAGCGCGCGCGTTGCGGTCCGCGGATTCGCCGCGTCAATCGAGACGTCCGCCAGGCGATTGAAGGCCATCGCCGCCGAACGCGCCGAGACCATGGCGACAATGATCCAAGCTAGCGGACGCCATGCTGGCACGCCGCCCGCAGCCAACACGGCCCCGCAGAGCGCGAATGGGAGCGCAAAGATCGAATGCTCCCACTTGATCATCTCGAAGGTAATTTTAAGATTCCGGAAAACGCCCACGTCTAAATTGTAAAGCACTAGCCCCACGCGAAGTAGAGCGCCGGGCCTCACCGCCTTAGGTATCCGTCGAGACCTAAGCCCCGATTTACTCCATGGCTCGATGCCTCGGTGGTGAAGCTCCCTTGCGCGGTCTAATACGGCCCGATAATTCCGCCAATATGCCGCGTCGCCGGTATAGGCCCTAATTTCTTCTCCTGCGCCTCGATCACATCGAGATATTTGTAAGCCGTTCCAGTGTTGAAGAGCACCACCGTATCGTCGGGACTGAAGAATCCGCTGGCCCGCAGCTTTTGATAGGCGACGAGCGACGCAGCGCCTTCCGGCGCGGCAAACACGCCTTCTTTGCTAGCCCACTGTCGCGTGGCCGCCAGCATCTCTTCGTCGGTCGCGGCCACAGCCGTTCCTCCGCTCTTCTTGATGATGTCGAGGATCAGATAATCTCCATAGGCTTTCGGAACGCGCAGCCCCGACGCAAACGTCGTCGCACCCGTCCACATTTCTGACGCGCTCTTCCCTTCTTCCCACGCCTTCACAATCGGCGCGCATCCTGCCGCTTGCACGGTAATCATCTTCGGACGCTCACTGCCAATCCATCCCAGCTCTTGCATCTCATCGAATGCCTTCCACATACCGATCATGCCAACGCCTCCGCCCGTCGGATAAACGATTCCCTGCGGAAGCTTCCATCCCAACTGCTCGGCGACTTCGTAGCCCATCGTCTTCTTGCCCTCGACGCGAAACGGTTCTTTCAGCGTCGAAACGTCGAACCATCCGTCGTTATTTTTCGGCCACCCGTCTTTGTTTATGCGCTCCGCCACCATGCGGCCACAGTCGCTGATCAGCCCATCGACGAGCGTCACGTGCGCGCCGAAGTAATCGGACTCGATGCGATTCGCCATCGGCACATCTTTCGGCATGAAGATGTATGCCTCGATGCCCGCCGCAGCCGCGTAAGCCGCTAGCGCGCCGCCAGCGTTTCCCGCCGAAGGAGCAGCCAGCCTCTTCAATCCGTAATGTCGAGCCATCGTCACCGCCGCCGACATGCCGCGCGCCTTGAACGATCCCGTAGGGTTCAGCCCTTCGTCTTTGATGTAAACCTTCGGATACTCCCGGCTGGGAAGCATCGGAGTGAACCCTTCGCCGAGCGTAACCGGCTTTTCGCCAGGGAATTCCGGAAGCACCTCGGCATAACGCCACATGCTGGCAACGCGCCCCGCTAGATCTTCGCGGCGCAACTTCCCTTTCAGGCTGGCAAGATCGTAGCGGACGTAAAGCACTCCGCCGTCTTTCGGACAGATATTTTGCGGATGATCGCCAGTGAGATGGTCGCCGCAACGAGTGCATTCAAGATAGGAAATTCGCATCGAGGGAAGGATAGCATTTTGGCTGTTGGCTCTTGGCTGTTGGCTCTTGGCTTGTAGCTGCCAGCATCGGCTTTGATCCGACCACGGGGCATCATGCGGCATTCCTCGAATCGGTTCTACCTTTGGCGATGCATCATCCCATGCCTTAGAATTCCTTGCGAGATCGGCTTTTCGTTCGCCTGCAATCAT
>Ga0302275_10001400_pt1 | contig 25919 bp, 22 predicted proteins | sample III_Bog_N2_2_FD_200229 | JGI IMG/M metagenome (GOLD analysis project Ga0302275, IMG submission 200229) | Peat permafrost microbial communities from Stordalen Mire near Abisko, Sweden - III_Bog_N2_2 | ecosystem: Environmental > Terrestrial > Soil > Wetlands > Peat | place: Sweden: Abisko... | reverse complement strand
GCTTAAGTGGCTTTTTTCTCAAGAAAAAGCCACCCTGCACACCGTCAATGAGGACCACACAAATTCCGAAACTGCTCGAGAGAACTTCGCAGAATCCAGCGGCGATCGTTGAATCCCTGGGCTAGAGCAAGAGCAAGCAAAAGGGCCTCCAAAACGGAGGCCCTTTTGCTTCGAGATCTTTTAGATTTCTCCCTATTTCGTCCCCGCCGGCAGCTTCTGCACCTTGCTGTGGCTGCGCGAGTAGCCGAAGTAGATGATGAGCCCGAACAGCAGCCAGCCAATCATGACCTTCCAGGTGATCAGCGGCAGCCGCGTCATGAGGTAGAAGGCCGAAATAATCCCCAGAATCGGGACGGCGGGCACAAAGGGCGTCTTGAAGGGGCGATGCAGATCAGGATGTCGCACCCGCAGCACCCAGACCCCGGCGCAAACAATCGTGAAAGCCAGCAACGTTCCAATATTTACCAACTTCGAAAGCTGGTCGATATTGAGAAATCCTGGCATGATGGCCACGATTGCGCCCACGGTGATGGTTGAAATCCACGGCGTGCGAAACTTGGGGTGGATGGCCGATGCCCACTTGGGGAGCAGGCCATCCTTGGACATGGAGAAGAAGACGCGCGACTGGCCGAGCAGCATGACCAGCATGACCGTTCCCAGGCCGAAGACCGCACCGATATTCACCAGCAGCTCGCCCCAGCCGATGCCGGTTACCTTGATACCCAGCGCCACCGGAGCGGCCACGTTGAGTTCCTTGTAGTTCTTGAGGCCGGTCAGGATCGTGGAAACGATGATGTAGAGCACGGTGCAGACGGCCAAGGAGCCAAGAATGCCGATGGGCATGTCTTTCTGCGGGTTCTTTGCCTCCTGGGCCGCGGTCGAGACGGCGTCAAACCCGATGTAGGCGAAGAAGACCGAGGCCGCACCGAGCGCGATGCCGTTCAAGCCGAAGTGCCCATGCCCGTCTGACGGTGGAATGAAGGGATGCCAGTTGTGCATGGCCAGCGAGGGATGCAGGATGAGGAAGTACCCGCCCAGCGCGATGAAGATGCCCACTACCGTGAGTTTGACGATCACGATAACCGTGTTCAGATTGGCCGACTCCTTGATGCCGATCACCAGCACTGTGGTGATGACCACGATGGCCAGGATTGCTACCAGGTTGAAGAGCCCGGTGGCATGCTGCAGCCCGACCGCCGACACATCCACTGGCAACGACGTCACCGGCATCCACTGGTCCTGATAGAAGACCAGGTCGGTGCCCGGGGTTGCTGTCAGCTGGGCCGGAATGTGGATATGCATCTGCGCCAGCAGGCTGTTGAAGTAGCCTGACCAGCCCGAAGCCACCGTAGCCGCGCCAAAGCCGTATTCCAGGCCCAGGTCCCAACCGATGATCCACGCCACCAGCTCGCCCAGCGTGGCGTAGCCGTAGGTATAGGCCGAGCCGGCGATGGGGATGATGGAGGCGAACTCGGCGTAGCACAAGCCCGCGAACGCGCAGGTGATGCCGGCAAGAACGAAGCTCAATGAAACGGCCGGTCCGGCGGCGGTGGCTGCGGCCGTGCCGGTGAGCACAAAGATGCCGGCGCCAATGATGGCGCCAATGCCCAGGGTGATCAGATTCAATGCGCCCAGCGAACGCTTGAGCGTATGTTCGCCTGTTTCACTCGCCTCTTGCGACAGCAACGACATGGGTTTGACACGAAGCAGACTGGACATGAATGAGGGGTTCCTCCTGAGAGGTTGATTTCAGTTTGAATTCGACTCATGTTGCGTTTGACGCGCTAGCTGTCGCGACCAGAAGAGATATACGGGAATGCCGAGCAGAACCAGAACCAGGCCGGGCCACGTGTATTGGGGCTTGTATCGCAATAATACGATACAGATCCAGCCCGCCAGCACGATATAGAGAGCGGGCAGCACGGGATAGCCGAGGGCCTTGTAGGGGCGGGGCGCGTCGGGCTGCTTGAAGCGCAGCACGAAGAGGCCAGCGATGGTGAGCATGTAGAACAAGAGCGCGGCGAAGATGATGTAGTCGAGCAGTTGCCCGTAGGAACCGGAGAGGCACAGGAATGTGGCCCACACCGCCTGGATCAGCAAGCCCGCGCCCGGCGTCTTGTAGCGCGGATGCAGCCTGCCCACCGACTTGAAGAACAGCCCGTCGCGGCTCATGGCGTAGTAGACGCGCGCGCCGGCGAGCGTGAGGCCGTTCGCACAGCCGAAGGTGGAGATGAGAATAGCGCCGGCCATCAGCCATGCGCCGGCGGAGTGGAACATCTGTTCGAGGGCTGCGGTTCCCACGCGGTCTTCCGCCGCGTATTGAATGCCCCGCGCCAGCACCGTGGTTCCGTTCGGGTCGCCGTGCAAGGGGAGCACCAGCAGGTAGCCGAAGGTGGCGAGGATGTACACGCCGGAGACGAAGCCGGTGCCCAGCACCAACGAGAGCGGGATGTTGCGCTTGGGATTCTTGACCTCGCCGGCCGTGAAGGTAATGTTGTTCCAGGCATCGGACGAGAACAGCGAGCCCACCTGCACCGCTGCCACAATGATGGCCAGGTTCACCAGCACAGTCGGTCCGCCCACGCCCACCTGCACCGGATGCAGCGTGCCCCAATTGGCATTATGCCAGAACTGGCTCCAGCCGGCGCCGAAGTTGGCCTGCCACGCGGCGGCATTGCGGCCCACGGTAAAAGTGAGGACGACCAGGGCCGCCAGCGAAAGCGCCTTGGCCGAGGTGAACACGTTCTGGATCATTGCGCCCAGTTCCACGCCGAAGAAGTTCACGACGGCGAGAAGGCAGAGCACAAGAATGCCGGTGAGATTGGCGGTGTTGAGACCGATCTCCATGTTGCCCACCACCATGGGGCCCATGCGCAGCGCGGGCACGTGGGCAATGTGCAGCAGCCAGTGGGTGGTCGAGATACTCGGAAAGAAAACGCCGAGAAACTTGCCAAAGGCCACGCAGACGGCGGCGATGGTGCCGGTCTGGATGACAAGAAACAGCGTCCAGCCGTAGAGAAACCCCCACAGGGGGCCCAGCGCCTCGCGCAGATAGACATACTGGCCGCCGGCCTTGGGCATCATGGCCGCCAGCTCGCCGTAGCTGAGCGCGCCGATCATGGTGAGCACCGCCGTGACCACCCACGCAGCGATATAGAGTGCGGGCGAGTCGGTGCCGCGAGCGATGTCGGCTTCCACAATGAAGATGCCCGAGCCGATCATGGAGCCGATCACCAGGGCGGTCGAGGAAAAGAGGCCGAGGCCCCGGACCATTCCCGAGCCGGCCGGTTGAGTTGCGGCTGCGGGACCAACGGAGTCAGGATGAGAATCGATGTCTGGGATCGTCACTTAGAGAAGTTTTAGCGGATTTCAGCGCCGCTGTCTTTAGTTTTCTTCAGCCGCGCCGATTTGCCGCGAATTTGCCTATGCCTTGACCGTATCAAGAGCCTCGACCGCGCAGGCGCGAAGATCGCGGCACAGCTCGTCGATCCGTGCCCGGTCCGCGTCCCAGGCGAACATGAACCGCGCCGCGCCGCCAATGAAGGTGTAGAAGCGCCAGCCGCGCTGCCGGAGTGCTTCAAGAACCGGTTCTGGAGCCTCAAGAAAAGCGGCATTCGATTCAACCGGGCCGGCCAGCGCGACGCCGGGAATCCCGGCGATCTGTTGGGCGAAATAGCGCGCGGATCGGTTTGCGTGCGCGGCGTTGCGCAGCCAGGCGCCGCTCTCCAGCAGTCCCACCCACGGCGCCGCCAGGAAGCGCATCTTCGAGGCCAGTTGCCCGGCCTGTTTGCAGCGGTAGTCGAAGTCGGCGGCGAGCTTGCGGTCGAAGAACAGCACCGCTTCGCCCACGGCCATACCGTTCTTGGTGCCGCCAAAGCAGAGCACGTCAACGCCGGCCTTCCAGCTCAACTCCGCAGGAGAGCAGCCCAGGCTGGCCACGGCGTTGGCAAAGCGGGCGCCATCCATGTGCAGATAAAGCCCGTACTCCTTGCAGGCCGCGGAGATTGCCTTGAGCTCGGCCAGCGTGTAGACGCGGCCCATCTCGGTCGCCTGGGTGACGGTGACCACGCGCGGCTTGGGATAGTGGATATCCTGGCGTTTGGTAGCCAGTTCGCGGATCGCGCCGGGCGTCAGCTTGCCCTCGGCGCTGTGTGCCACCAGCAGCTTGGAGCCGTTGGAGAAGAACTCCGGCGCGCCGCACTCGTCCGTCTCGACGTGGGCCGCGTCGGAGCAGATGACGCCATGGTACGACTGGCAGAGCGAAGCCAGAGCCAGCGAGTTGGCCGCCGTTCCGTTGAAGACCAAGAAGACTTCGCAGTCGGCTTCAAACAGCTTGCGAAATTCGTCCGAAGCAAGGCCGGTCCACGGATCGTCGCCGTACGAGGTGACGTGGCCCTGGTTGGCCTCGGCCATGGAAGCCCACGCTTCGGGACAGATGCCCGCGTAGTTGTCGCTGGCAAATTGCTGCGCCAGTTCCCTGTCTTGCACTGCTTTCACCGGATGGTCCTTTCGCCACGAGCCCGCGGCGGAGCAGATGAGTGCGCCGCCGACACCTCTGCAAGTATTTCATCATGCTGCGCTCAAGAGACGCTGTGACTATCCCGCATGCCGGAGTGTGGGTGAGGCTACATTTCGTCGACCGAGGGACCGTACGAGCCGGGAACCTTGGCGTCGAGCAGGCGCAGGTAGACGCCCAACTGCGCGCGGTGGTGGATGAGGTGGTTGATGACTGCTTCGCGCCAGATCTGGTAGCGCGGCTGGTCGAGCCAGGCGTGGCCGCCAAAGATAAACTGCCAGTTCTGGTCCCACTTTTCTGCTGGAACGGCAGCCAGTGCCGTCTTGAGCTGCGCCAGGCTTGCGTCAAACCTCTCCAGCGCCTCAGCGCGGCTCGACGGAGTCCACTGCTCCCACTTGTGGTCGGCGGCGAACTCCACCTTGTCCTTGGTCAGGGTCATCAGGCCCCAATCGCCCGCCATATCCGTCACATGTCCAGTCAACTTCCCCAGGCTCATCGACTTGGAATGCGGCTTCCAGTCCCAATCCACATGTTCCGGAATCGCTTCCAGCATCTTGCGGGTCTTGGCCCCTTCGTGATCCAACTCGATCTCCAACTCTTTTTGAATGTCCATTTCGGCAACCTCCTCCGTTGCGGAGCCAGCATAGAACAAAATCCATCAAAAGGCGAATATAATACGAATTTAGTACGCAATTGCGATTCTGCCGAAATTACCACAGCGTCGATATGGGATCCGCACCGTGCAAATGGGTCCTCAATCAGTTGCACGCGAGACATGTGTGACGAAAGTCACCTCTTCTTTCATTGCGTCCCGGTAACTTGACAATGCGCCACACTGTCGGGCCTGGCAGTGACGGGGTTCCGGATGATGTAGATGTATGGGCTGGAACCCCGTTGCGCTTGCTTCCTCTCCTGACCTTATTTCTGTTTTGGCAGTGCAAACGCCACGTAGGCTCCGCCCTGCGCGTGCTTCAGGTCGCGGGATCCGCTTGCGGCAACCACCACGTACTGCCGGCCATTCACCATGTAGGTCGCCGGCGTGGCCACGCCGGAATAGGGCAGTTCGCCCTCCCAAAGCAGCTTGCCGTTGCGGGTGTCGAAGGCGTGCAGCTTGTGGTCATAGACCGTGGCGGCAATGAACAGCACTCCGCCGGCAGTGACGATGGGCCCGCCGTAGTTATCCGAGCCCGTATTCTTCATCCCCTTGGCAGCCAGCTCGGGAATCTCGCCCAGCGGAATCTTCCACACGTACTTGCCGGTCTTCAGGTCGATGGCGTTGAGCGTGCCCCAGGGCGGCTGAATGGCCGGATAGCCATCGGGATCGACAAACCTGTGGTAGCCCGTAAAAATATATTCCTTCTCATCGCGGAAGTCCCCGAACAGCCGCCCAGTGGTCGTGCCGTCGGGTACCGCAAGGAAGCGCAACAGCGCCTTTAGATCGTCCCCTTGCAGATCGGGCGCGCCCGGCATCTGCCCCTTGCCGTTTTGGATCATGTCAATGATCTGTCCGCGGTTGAGCCGGTCGCCGACGCCCACCAGCATGGGAAATGAAGGAGCAATTCCCTCGCGATGCTCGCCGTGGCACACAGCGCAGTGGTCGGCGTAAACTTGGGCGCCGGCCTTGTCGGCGGGCTCGCCGGCCGTCTGCGATGCGGCCACCGACCCGAGCTCCTTCCCGGCCCCTCCGCTGTCGCCGGAGCGCAGGTACTCAATCAGCGCGGAAAGCTTGGAGTCGTCGATATTCGGGAACGACGGCATGCGGCCGTTGCCGTTCTTGATGTTGCTGGTCACCTGCTGGACAGAAAGCCGATTCAAGACGCCCACGAGCGAAGGAAAATTCGGCGGCTGCCCGGCGCGGTCCACGCCGTGGCACATGGCGCACTGATTCTCATAGACCTGCTGGCCGGAGTTGCCGGCCTGCGAGGCTGGAGTCAGGCCGCTCGTGAATGCCACTTCCTGCGAGTTGACGTAGAGTACGTCCGTAGCGGGATCGATGGCCGGACCGCCCCACTCCGCGCCGCCATCGTAGCCGGGAAAAACCACTGTGGGCTTGTCCAGCCTGAAAGGAACGAACTGCCCGGCGCTGGCAAAGGTGCGGAACTGCTTGACGGCCCAGTCGTGCGCTTCAGGCGTGCGCGTGGTGAGCATGTCCTCGGTGAGCAACTGGCGGGCAAACGGCTCGGGCAGCTCGGGCTTGGGCTGCGTGGGCGAGGTCACTTCGCCGGGAACAGTGCTGGCCGGATAAGGCAGCTCATGGATGGGAAAGAGCGGCGTGCCGGTGACGCGATCGAACAGGTAGAGATAACCCTGCTTGGTGGTCTGCGCAAGCGCGTCAATCTTCTTGCCGTCGCGGGTTACGGTGAACAGCGCGGGGGGCGAGGGAAAGTCGCGATCCCACACGTCATGGTGCACGCCCTGGAAGTGCCACAGCCGCTTGCCGGTGTTGGCGTCGAGCGCGAGCAGCGAGTTGGCGTAAAGATCGTTGCCGAGCCGGTCGCCGCCGTAAAAATCAAAGACAGCCGAGCCAGTCGGGGCATAGACGATGCCGCGCTTGGCGTCGAGCACCATGCCCGACCAGTTGTTGGCCGCGCCGGCCGTCTTCCAAGCCTCGGGCGGCCATGTCTCGTAGCCCGGCTCACCGGGGTGCGGAATCGTGTGGAAGGTCCAGCGGAGCTTGCCGGTGTGCAGATCGAAGGCGCGGATATCGCCGGGCGGCGCCGGATGCGTCTCCGGATTGCGGCCGCCGACGATGATCATGTCCTTGTAGACGACGCCGGGCGTAGTGAGCACGACCGACTGCTCTTCGTAGTTGCCGCGCAGGCCTTTGCGCAAGTCGATGCGGCCGCCTTCGCCAAAGCTCTCGATCGGCTTGCCGGTCTCCGGATCAAGGCAATAGAGGAAGTTCATGATGCCGGCGTAGAGCCGCTTCTCTTTCCCATCTGTCCAGTACGTGAAGCCGCGCGAGGGCTGCGTGCCTTCGGTACCGGAGTCGAACTTCCACTTCAGCTTGCCGGTGGCAGCGTCGAGCGCCACCACCTTCTCGCTGGGCGTAAAGGCAAACAGCGTCGTTCCCACCACCAGGGGATTGGTCTGGATACCGCCCTTCTCGCCGGTGTCAAACGTCCATGCCTTGGCCAACAGGTGCGCGTTGGCGCGGTTGATCTGGGTGAGCCTGGAGTAGTGGTCGCCGTCAATGCCGCCGTTATAGGCGGTCCATCCCACGGAGTTCTGCGCCTGCGCCACTCCCCATGCCAACGGCAGCAGACAAACTCCCGCCGCCAGCTTCCTGTTCAACTCGCTCATGCTTGTTTTCCTTGCCCGCGGCGCCGTTCGCGACGCTCCGCTTTGATCCATCGGTGATCATGCCGCAATTCACATGCGGACGGCTGTGCGCCTTCGATTCTTGGGACCGATCCCATTATCGCTCACCGCATGCCCGGCACAACTGACATGCGGATGGGTTTGCCCGATTACGGCCGCACCCAGTTACCAAACATACACGATGGAATTCGCGACCGACGATAGCAGTTTCGGAATTACTGTAGCCCGGAAGCACGAGCTTAAGTGGCTTTTTTATCAAGAAAAAGCACCCCTGCACACCGTCAATGACGACCACACAAATTCCGAAGCTGCTCGTGCCTACCGGAAGCGCGTGGACACAAACGCCGCGGAGAACGCCGCGCTCCAACCCGCAGCCTGGTTGGCCGGGTACGCCGCACCATTGGGCGGCACGTTGGTTGGGACGGGTAGCACGGGCGCCGGAGGAGGGGTGATCTCCAGATAATTACTGTGCTGGTAGTTCCAGTTTTCAGGGATGGCAAAGGGCGCAAGCACGTTTGCCGGCAGGGGCTGCGTGGGTCCTCCATGACCCAGCGCGCCGCGCCACCAGGGATGGCCGGCGGCAAAGATTCCCCCGAAAAAGTTGCCTGCGGGAAAGCAGAACGACAACACCTCATCCTTCTTCGAGGAGAGGATGGATACCTGTTCGACATTGGCGACGGCGGCCTGGAACTCGCCGGTGAGGCAGTCGTCATCCACAGCACCGGCCATCAGGGTAAGTCGCCGCACCGCACCCTGCATGTTGGTGATCGTCTCCAGCACCACGCGCGCGCCCAGGCTGTGCGAGGCGAAGGAGACACTGCCGGCCCCGGCAAATGTGGCGTCGATGAACGGGCCCAGCAGCGCACCGGCTTCGTCGGCAACCTTGGGCTCGCCGGGATAGTCGAGCCCGTGCGCCCAGACCGAGTCGCCCGGCCACAGCAGGCCCACGAAGACGCTGGACGGCGGCAACTGCAACAGCCCCTCCCAGTTGGACAGGCAGGCGATGCCATCGGCGCGGTTTACGTTGAAGCCGTGCGTGGCAATGAGCACGTGCTGGCCGCGTATGGCATCAAGCAGGTCAGACAGCGCCAGGCCGGTGTAGTCGGCGAGGTTGGTTCCCTGGCAGACGGCAACCGATGTGGCGAGCTCCCCGCCCACGGGATTCATGCGGCAATCGAGAAATCGCGTCATGACCGCGCTCCTTAACCCTTCATCGTTTGCAGCGTGTTGACCGCGGTTGCCAGCGCGCTCGACAGATCCTTGGCAATGGGCGCCAGCGGCGTGGCCAGAATGCCGGCAAGCAAGGCGATACCCATGTCGCGGGACATCCAGTAGGCACTCGTGGTGTTCGGATGCAGAGTCCAGCCGCCCACCAGCGCCAACCCGACGGCGAAGATTGAAGCCACAATGCGCGTGCCGTTGGTGTAGGCCTGATCGGAGAGCTGGTAGACCTCGTCAAGCAGCGCTGTGAGGATGAAGTCGAAGCGCGCGTAGACGTCGGACTCGTTCTGCTCGAGCGCGGTGCCGCTGGTGATTTTGCCGGCCACCGATTGCAGCACCGCGGCATCGACGCCGGCAACATTGGCCAGGGCAGCCGCGTTCGTGGTGTTCAGTCCCTGCTTGATGAGTGATTTGGCAATGGACTTCTGGCTGCCGAGGTCGGTGCCGTTATACCAGTTGGCCTTGAGCGTGGCCAGGATCTGGGCCTGCGTGAGGCCGCTCGCCGGCGCACCGGGTGTGAGGCTTGCGACGGCGCTGGCAATGCGGCCGAAGCCGATGCGGTTCACGCCGCCAAAGAACGGCTTGGTTGAGTCGACAAGGCCAAAGGCCGCCGTGCCCAGGCCGCCAATGGCTGTAATGATCTGCGGAAGACTCTGAAGCATGCCCATCTCTTTCCCCCTTGGAGTGTTGCTCAACACTATAGGGGAAAGGCTGCGGAGGGGGACAGGATTTTTATCCTGGTAAGCTTGGGGAAGCCTACTTTTCCCGCCTGGCCAGAAACCGCTCCATGAATTTGGTGTCGAACTCGCCGGCGCGGAAGCCTTCATCGGCAAAGATCTCCTGGTGCAGCGGGATGGAGGTCTCGATTCCCTGCACCACAAACTGGCCCAACGCTCGCTCCATCTTGGCGATCGCTTCAGCGCGGTCGACGCCATGCACAATCAGCTTGGCGATCAGCGAGTCGTAGTAGGGCGGAACCACGCCCTCCGCGTACTGCGCCGTGTCCACGCGGATGCCGTTGCCGCCGGGGACGTTGAAGGCGGTGATGCGGCCGGCTGAGGGCGTGAACTTCTGCGGGTGCTCGGCGTTGATGCGGCACTCGATGGAGTGGCCGCGCATCTCCAGGTTGGCTGGCAGAATGTCGCTGAGCCGTTCGCCCGACGCGATGCGCAACTGGGCCTTCACAAGATCGATGCCGGTGATGAACTCCGTGACCGGGTGCTCCACCTGGATGCGGGTGTTCATCTCGATGAAGTAAAGCTGGCGGTCCTCGTCCATCAGGAACTCGATGGTGCCGGCGTTCTGATAGCCGATGTCGGCGAGGCAGCGGCAGAGCGTTTCGCCGATCTCCTGGCGCATTTTGGGCGTGACCTGCAGGCTGGGCGCTTCTTCGATCAGCTTTTGATGGCGGCGCTGGATGGAGCATTCGCGCTCAAAGAGTGTCGCCACGTGGCCGTGCTCGTCGGCCAGGATCTGGAACTCGATGTGGCGCGGCTGCTCGATGAACTTCTCCATGTAGAGCTCGCCGTTGCCAAACGCATTGGCCGCCTCGGTCGACGCCGCATGAAACAGATTGGGCAGCTCCTCCGCGGTGCGCACAATGCGCATCCCGCGTCCGCCGCCGCCGGCCTTGGCCTTGAGGATGACCGGGTAGCCGACCTTCGTGGCCCAATCAAGCGCCGCCTCGGCGGATTCAATCACGCCGTCGGAGCCGGGCAGGATGGGCACCTTGGCGCGCTTCATGGCCTGGCGGGCTTTTTCCTTTTCGCCCATCAGGCGCGTGACTTCAGGCGGAGGTCCGATGAACTTGATGTTGGAGGCGCGGCAGACTTCGGCGAAGTTGGCGTTCTCGCTCAACAGGCCGTAGCCGGGATGGATGGCCTCGACGTCCGCGATTTCAGCCGCGGAGATGACGGCGGGAACATTGAGGTAGCTGTCGGCCGGGCGGGGCGGGCCGATGCAGATGGCCTCGTCGGCAAACTTGACGTGCAGTGAGTTGCGGTCGGCCTCGCTGTAGACGGCGACGGTGCGAACGCCGAGCTCGCGGCACGCGTTGATTACGCGCAGTGCGATTTCACCGCGATTGGCTATCAGTACCTTACGAAACATTCCTGTCCTTTAAGCTCTACTGCCTGATCTACGCCCGCACCGAAAACAGCGGCTGACCAAACTCGATGGGCTGGCCATTGGAGACGAAGCATTTGACGATCTCGCCGGCTGCGTCGGACTCAATCTCGTTCATCAGCTTCATGGCTTCCACAATGCAGATGACCTGGCCTTTTTCCACGCGGTCGCCGGGCGACACAAAGGCCGCCGCGCCGGGTGAGGGCGATCCATAATAGGTGCCCACGATGGGCGATTTGACGATGTGCAGGCCGGCGTCGGGGTCTGCAACTGCTGGCGCCGCTGCTGCTGCGGGGACGGCGGCCGTGCCGGATGCCGCAGGCGCCGGAGCCGCTGCTGATGGAGCCGAAGCAAGCAGCCGCGCAAGGTCTCCCAACGCTGGCGCAGAGCCGGCCGGCTGGGCAAACTTGAGCCGAATCTTGACATCGCCGCGGTCCAGATCGAACTCGGCCACGCCGTGTTCCTTCAGAAATTCGATCAGCTGTTGCAGTTCTTGGATATCCTCTGGTTTCATTCGTTCCTTGACCCTCGCCGGCCTTGGCCGGGAAGCATTTCTTACTACAGAATCCCTATAGCTCGATCAGTGCCTTAGGCGCCGGTGTGAGCACCTGGCCGCCCACTGCCGTTACCGCCACCATATCCTCAATGCGAATCCCGAACGCACCGGCCAGGTAAACTCCGGGCTCGATGGTGATGACCATGCCGGGGACCAGCCTGGTCTTCTGTCCGGCGCCCACCCGCGGCGACTCGTGAATCTCCAACCCGACCCCATGGCCGGTGGAGTGCGAAAATGCCTCAGCCAAGCCTGCCTTGCGCAACACGGAGCGGGCAGCTTCGTCTACCTCTGCGCAGCTTGCGCCCGGCCGCACTGCTTCGACCCCTGCCTGCTGAGCCTCGAGCACTGCCTCGTATGCTGCCCGCTCCTGCGCCCTGGGCTTTCCCAGGTAGACGGTGCGGGTCATATCCGAGCAATAGCCTCCGAGGATTATACCGAAGTCGAGCGTCACAAAGCCCTTCCGAGGCAGCAGTGCAGTCGTCGCGCGGCCGTGCGGCAATGCTGAGCGCACGCCTGAGGCCACGATCGTCTCGAACGACATGCCCTCGGCACCGCGCGTCCGCGCCTGGTATTCGAGCTCTGCCGCCACGTCGATCTCACGCAGGCCGGGGCGGATGAAGCCCAGCATATGGTCGAAAAGGGCGCACCCGGCCAGAGCTGCTTCGCTCATCAGCGCCAGCTCGTCCGCGTCCTTGACCATGCGCAACGCTTCAACCAGGGGCGCGGCCACGGGGACAAGAAACGCGCGGCGCAGCCGGCTCGGCAGGGCGGCCTTCCAACGCGTGAGATCGGCAACCGTGCTCCAGGCCGGGTCAAAGCCCGCGGCGTCCACGCCCGGCTGTGCGGCTAGCCAGGTCAGCGCTGCAATCGCCGGCGCGCCGGAGACGATCTCCACCTGGGCGGCCTTCACTTCTTCAGCGGCCTGGGTGGTATAGCGGCCGTCGGTAAACAGACGCGCGGCGCGGCGCGTGACGGCCAGAGCAGCGCTTGAGCCGGTAAAGCCGGAGAGATAGCGGAGGTCCGGGAGATGGGTGACCAGCAGGCCCTGAAGGCCAGCACGTGTCAGTTTCCGGCGCAGTTGCTTGATGCGAGACGAGTGATCCACCCGGACAGGTATATCACGGCTGGGGGCCGTGCGGCGGTCACTTTTGATTGAGCTGCGCGTGCGGATCGAAGGACTCGCCATCCAAGGCGCGGGCCAGCCAGTATTCAGTCTTGAGCCGGCTTTCCCGTGTGGAACGAAACAGCACACCGCAGTCGCAGGTACTGCCGTTTGCGGCTAATTGTTCAAGGATTGGTTCAAGGTGCTCCGGCTCCACGCCCACCTCGCCAAGCAGGCGCACGGTCAGCTCAAAGCCACCCTGGCACCAGGCCCGCGCATGCGAGGAGTCGGCCGGACAGAGCCGATCATCGAGCTTCTCGAAGATCTTCTTACGGGTGAGCAGTTCCAGGGTGGCTATCGACAGGCCCGCGCCGGAGTGGATTCTTGCAGTTGCCGCCGGCTGTGAGCGATGCATGAGGTTGCCCAGCTTGCCCAAGGAGTTCTTGACTCCCGCCCAGGGTTTCTTGGCAGGCCGAAGCCCAAACTGATCGCCGGATGCTGAGCCGTCGTTGCTTCTCATACAGGGTCGCTCCTTAGACCGCAGGGCGAACAGGCTTTTTCTGGTGCGGGTCGGATTCCGCATCCGCTGTGTGCAGGTCAGACTGCCTGTCCATCCACTCATCCAGACGGGAGCGCTTGAACCGCCAGCGGTTCCCCAGCTTGAAGGCGGGCACGAACCCGTCTGATGCGTATTTATACAGTGTATCGGGCGAGATGCCAAGATAATCCGAAGCCTGGCGAATATCCATTACCTCGCGCACTTCGGGAACGAGCAGGTTATTGCGAGCTGTGGCGATTCGCATGGAAGGCCTCCTGGAGGCAGCGGTGCTGAAGCGAGATTCCGGCACTCCTGCCGGTAGTCTTGTATATAACGCGGTTTTGCCCGACCAATCAAGGGATTTCCGGCATTTATATGGCTTTCATGCTTCTGGCTTTCCGGCGCGAAGGGAGTGGGGGGGACGAAAACCCTGTCGGTGGGGCCCCGCGTTCGTTCGCCCCCTAGGGCTTGGGTTGTTGGGACGGATGGTGCGGGAAAGTTGACGTCATCAACACGCTTGACTCCGGCAGAGGCCAGACAGGCTGGGGACAAACTCCATGGATGGATCGATTTCGGCCATTGACTCTTGCAGGAGCCCAAGCCCTACGCTGATTCGATTCGCTTTATCGGCACGATCCGCCGCGGCGGATCGTGCCCTGACACTTCCAGCCTTCCCGGGGCAGCTCCTGGGATGGGGAAAATCGGCGTGCAGTCAGGCTCAGTTCTGGTCTTCGCGGCGGTGCAGGGTCGGCGGGCCGTCGTCGGAGTTGTTGCCGCTGCTGGCGGTGCTGTTGGGATCGCTCGATCCACTGCTGGCACGGCGCAGGGACGGCTTGTTCTTGTCCTTGGTGTCGGTCAAGCGGCGCTTGTTTTCGATCCGCGCCAGGCGCGCCTTGATGTCGTCAAACTCCGACGTGGTGACGGTGTACTCGTCGCGCGCCGGGAGAATCCGCGCGATCTCCTCCTGGGAGTGGAGGATGCGGTCGGGGGTCTGGGGGTGGTCGCTGAAGGCCTTGGCCACCAGGCCCGGCTTGCGCTTCTCCAGCGCCTGCACCTTCTCAAAGAAGGCGATGAAGGCCTGCGGATCGTACCCGGCGCGATACATGTATTGCACACCCAGGTAGTCGGCCTGCGCCTCAAAGTCGCGGGAGAACTTGAGGAAGGTCATGGGCACGGCCAGGCCGGCGGCTTCGTAGATGCCATAGCCCGTCCAGCCGCCGATGAAGATGAGCGGAATGGTGCTCAGTTGCGCATAGTTCATGCGCGTTTGCTCGCGCACGGCATGGTGGGCGCAGACGTGGGCCGTCTCATGGGCCATCACGCCGGCCAGCTCGGCTTCCTCGTCAGCGTTCAGAATCAGGCCCGAGTTGACATAGAAGAATCCGCCGGGCAAGGCCATTGCATTAATTTCGTCCGAGTCGATGACCTTGATGGTGAAGGGAACCTTGCAGTCGGAGTTCTTCACGATGTTCTGGCCGATGCGGTTGACATACTCCTCAATCACCGGATCGGTAATGAACTTGGTGCTTTTCTCGATCTCCATCGAGTACATCTTGCCCATTTTGATCTCGGTGTCGACCGAGTACCAATTGCCCATGCCGCGGGCGCCGATGTCCCGGTTGCCCACGGCGCTCACGTCGTCGATCGACCCGGGCTTGACGTTGACCTTCTGGCTGCCCACTTCGACAACCTTTTCCGGATTCACGTCCGTGGCTGTGGCGGGTGTGTCGCCGCCGACCGGGGTGGTTCCGGGAGCGGGAGTCTTGCTGTCCGTCGGCGTCTTCTGGGTCGTGGTGGCAGGCTTGTCGCCCGAGACGGGCGTGGTTCCCGGCGCGGCCTGAGATTGCGAATTTGCTGTGGGCGCGTCGGCGCCGGAGGAGTTTGTTCCGGTCTGTGCCGAATCGGGTTGGGTCGTCGTCGGACTCGCAGGGGATGCGGGCGACGGGGCGGTGCTTGATCCGGTCGACTGAGCACCCACTGCGGAGGCGACCGCCAATGCCAGCGCCGCAACCGACGCCGCTTTCAAACCGCTCCAAGCTGTCTTCATTGACCCAACCTCCCTGGCGGCGGGGGCCCAAATGCCGCTTCGCTCCACCCTTTAGACGCTAGTATCCTCCTGTTTGGTAACAAGAGGGAAGAATTATTGTCCCGGCGGCGCCAATCCCCTCCCCTCGCGTCGCCGCTCCATGGCCCCGATTTGCGCTCCGAACGGGAAGCCCCGATCCCGCTGCGAGCGAGTTGCGAGTCCGCCGCGGCGGACCCCACCGCAGGTGGTGGTGCAATCTTCTTGGAGGTTCCATCCGTCTGAATTAGAGTGGAAACCACTGAGACGGGGAGGATTTTTGCGCGGGAACGTCCTGAAGCTGGCCGCGGTGGCGATCTGCCTGATGGCGCAGGCGTTCGCCCAAAACCCGCATCCCCATCCGCCATCGCCACTGGTCGATCTGCTGGCGCAGCACCGGCACCCGCCGCCGGCTCAGGCCAACGCCCCGCACACACCGGAGGTCACCCTCGACGCCGCCGGCCTGGGCTCGCCCATGGCGCTCGAAAAAGGATGGCGCGTGGGCATCACCGCGGACGACAAGGCCGCCGACCCCGACTTCGACGACTCCACCTGGGCTATCCGCGACGCGCAGGACGCCATCGCCGACGTGCCCGACCAGGACCACACGGTTGGTTCCCCGGACGCAGACCACTCTCAATCCGGCTCAGCCGACCAGCCCGACGCCCACGGGTCTTCCCGCGATCACAAGCATCCCTTTGTCTGGTTCCGGCTCCATGTGAAGCTGGCGCCCGATCACGGACCGCTGGCGCTGCTGGTGGAACTACCTGCCTCGCAGGGCACGTCGATGGCATTCAACTCGACGGGACCCGGCGTCGATGTGTTCGCCAACGGCCGGCAGATTCAGCCCGACGGCCCGCACGGCGACACGCCGCAGCACTACCAGCAGATTTCGCGGCTCTATAACCTGAACGTGTCCGCCGGCGAGACCAGTCTCGTCCTGGTCGTGCGCACAATCTATATTCCTTTCGGCTACTCGGCCTACACCTCGTTCTTCTCGGGCCGCACGTTTCACCTCGGCCACCGCGAGGACCTCGACCATCGCCTCGAACTGTGGAGCACGCACGCCTTGTTCGAGCGCCTGCCGCGGGTGGTCAACTCCATCCTGCTGCTCGTCCTGGCGCTGTTCCTGCTGGCGCTTTACTTTACGCAAAAGGGCCATGTGGAGTACCTGTGGCTGGCGCTCCATGAGCTGGTGCTGGCGCCGCTGGGGTTTGTGGAGCTGGCCGGCGGCACGGCGCGCCTGGACACGCTCTGGTACGCCGCCATTGTGGTCCAGCTGGTGCTCATTTCCGCCTATCTCTATTTCGAATTTCTCATCGCGTTCCTCGCCCTGCGCCGCCGCTGGTACATCACGCTCATGCGTTGCACCGCGCCGCTGCTGGTTTGTGTCGCTCCGGTCCTGCTTATGGTGGGCAAGAGCTGGATCATCGGCCTGCTGCTGGTTATCATCCTGGCCATCGCCGCCTTGTGGTTCCTGGGCTGGCTGGCGTTCATCTTTCTCACCCTCATCTCCGCCACCATGCGACGCAACTTTGAGGCAGGCCTACTGCTGATCCCGCTGGTGCTGGACATGATCGGCATTGCCGAGCCCATCGTCACGGGCGGCTTGAGCGAGTGGAGCGGCCATCCCTATCACTCGCCGCTCACCGTGATGGCCGGACCCGTTCCCATTCACTTTGCCACCATCGCCGACTTTGTGGGCATCCTGGCCATCGTCATCATCATCTTCATCCGCTTCCTGCGCGTGCAGCGCGATCAGGAGCGGGTCTCCAGCGAGCTGGCCGCGGCGCGCAGCGTGCAGGAGCTGATGATTCCCCAGGAAAAGATCCAGACACCGGGCTTCGAGGTGGAATCGATTTACGACCCCGCCAATGAGGTCGGCGGCGACTTCTTCCACGTGCAGCCCACTGAAGACGGCGGCCTGCTGGTCATCATTGGCGACGTGGCCGGCAAGGGGCTCAAGGCCGCCATGAACGTCTCCATGCTGATGGGCGCGGTGCGCCGCATCTCCGAGCGCAGCCCGGCGAAAATTCTCGAATCGCTCAACCGGGTGCTCACCGGCAGCGAGAGCTTTACCACCTGCCAGGTTGCGTGGTTCTCAGCCAGCGGCGAAGTGGTGATGGCCAACGCCGGCCACTTGCCGCCCTACCTGAACAGCCAGGAGGTCGCCATTCCCGGCGGCTTGCCGCTGGGCGTGTTGCCCGAGGTGAGCTACGACGAGTGCAGGCTCTACCTGCACCCCGGCGACCGCATTCTGCTCCTGTCCGACGGCGTTGTCGAGGCACGCCAGCCGAGCGGCGAGCTGTTCGGCTTCGACCGCGTGCACAACCTGAGCAACCAATCGGCCTTCTACATTGCCGACGCCGCCAAGGCCTTCGGCCAGGAGGACGACATCACCGTCCTCACCGTGCGGCGGCTGGCGCAGGCCATGGCTGCCTGAGCGTCTTCCAAGACTCAACTTCGCCGCTCCGCAAATCAACCACTGCCTGATCGCGTGAAGGCAGGTGGCCCGATCACCGATCGCTCGCTTCATCGGCCCTCCACGGAACAGTGAATCTGCGCCCCCGATACCCCTGATGAGTGGGCCACCCGCCCTTAGCTAATTCCAAATTTCCTTAATTTGATTTTTTCAATCTCCCGACTCCAGTGCCGATCCGGCACGATCCCCTTTGCTGCGCACAACACCATTCGGTCTGTCGATTAAAGCTGTTCTCCCATTGCTGTACACCGAAAGCACGATGATAAGTGGCTCTTTCCTTAAGAAAAAGCCACCTTGCACGGAACTCAATAGAGCACATGAATTGGAGAACTGCTCTAAAGCTGCGCTCTGCTTCGACGATAAGCACACAAGCAGCAGTGCACAAGGATTCGCCTGTCCTCGCGCAGTCACACCCAAATCCGCGCGGCAGGAACTTGCACTTGTGCTCTTGAAGAGCGAGAAAGAGAGAGGCTTCGATGAAACGATTGGTGGCAAGTGTTTTCGCATTGGCGATGGCCGCATTGCCGGCTGGCGCGCAAAGTCTGGAGGATCTGAACATCCAGATCCACGGCTACGCGACGCAAGGCTTTCTGTACACGACCAACAACAACATCTTCACCACGAGTTCAAGCAACGGCAGCCCGGAGTGGACTGAAGCCGTGTTGAACATCTCATCGCAGCCGACTCCGAAGCTGCGCGTGGGGGTGCAGACGCGCTATTTTCTGCTCGGCAACTTCGGCGATGCGCTGACGCTGGACTGGGCCGCGGCCGACTACAAGCAGAATGACCGGTTCGGTGTTCGCTTCGGCAAGGTCAAAACGCCCTCCGGCCTGTTGAATGAGACCCAGGACATCGATCCGTCGTACATGTGGTCGCTTCTGCCACAGAGCATCTATCCAATTACCAGCAGGAACTCCATTCTGGCCCACTACGGCGGCGTGGTGTACGGCACGTTCAACCTGGGCCCGCAAGCCGGCAAGCTGGAGTACCGCGGCTGGGGCGGGGAGCGCGAAATCGAAGCCAACGACGGCTATTGGATCAGCGAAGTGGAGGAAGGGATCAACCTGACCAAAGGCGTCAACCAGGTGGTAATGGGCGGAGCCCTGCACTGGAGAACGCCAGTCAGCGGGCTCATGGTCGGGGCTTCGGCAAGCAGAAGCAATGCAACGACGAACGGCATTACCACCGGCAATGGCGCGTATGCCGGAACCCAGGCGCTCACCGCCTACACGGAGCCTGATTTTTTTGCTCGCTATGAGAAAGACAAGTTGATGGTGGCTGGCGAATACAACAGGATTCCCGGCACAATCCGGATTCAGTTTCCCGGGCCCACTGCGCCTTTGACTCCCTACGACCTGATCGGCTGGTTCGGAATGGCCTCGTACAAGGTCACCGGCAAGCTGTCGGCGGGCGTATATGACTCCCAGTACTTCGATCGCGCCTCGCCGCTCGGAGCTGCCCGCTACTCCAAGGACTGGGCCCTCTCCGGCCGCTACGACATCAACAGCTTTCTTTACGCCAAGGCAGAGCAGCACTTCATTGAAGGAACCGCCGTGGGCTATGACGCGACCCTTAATGCTGACGGACTCCACCCCAACTCCAAGCTCACCATCCTCAAACTCGGCGTGAGCTTCTAGCGCGGACGCAAGACGAAAGGAGAACACTGAAATGAAAATGCTAATATTTGCATGCGTGCTAGCTGCCTCCGCTTCGATCTTCGTTGCTGAGGCGCACGGCCAGGCTATCGTGATCGCCAACCCTGGCGTGAAAGCCTCAGAAGTGTCGAAGAACGACCTGAAGGATGTGTTCACCGGCGCTTCCACTTCGCTCGGCGGCGCAAGCGTGACCCCGGTCCTGCTCAAAGCAGGCGCGGCCCACGATGAGTTCCTCTCCGCCTACATCGGCAAGAACGACACGGCCTTCCGCGCAGGCTGGCGCAGCCTGGTCTTTTCTGGCCAGGCCACCATGCCCAAGAGCCTCGATGGAGATGCCGCGGTGGTTGAATTTGTGTCGCACAACGCCGGAGCTATCGGCTATATCGGCAAGGCGAGCCCGCACGACGGCGTGAAGGTGCTGGCGGTGCATTAACCAGACGGCGCCCGGGGCTGAGGAACCAGGGCGGCTCCGCGCCAACGATCACCGGGCAAGGGCGGTGGAAACCCACCCGCCCCGGCTCGCACCGCATCCAAGTGGCGACCAATTTCTCCCCGAGAGCGCGAAAGTTCCTTTCAGAAGGTGAAGAAGATGTTGAACAACATGAAGATCCGAACGAGGATTCTGGCCGTATTGGCCGTGCTGGCCGGTGGCTATCTGCTGCTGCTGGCGATGGTGCAGATTTCTTCCAGCGCCACGCACAGCCGCATGTCGCAGATCTCCACTTCGCTGTTTCCCGCGGCGCTCAAGATGCAGGAGGCCGAGGCCTCGTTTGAGCGCATGAAAAAGCACTACGGCGACGTGGTGGTGCTGCAGGATGCCGGCTCGCTGAAGTCCGCGGCCGCCGATGCCGATGCAACGGCAACAGCTCTGACCAACGTGAAGAGCGTGCTGGCCTCGTCACCGGAGCTCGGCAAGCAGGCAGACGAAATGCTCTCTCAGTTTGACTCCATCCGCACGCGCGATCACGACACGTACGCCGCGATTCTGGCTGCAACGGGCGGCCCGAGCGACGACCTGATGGCGAAGGTGGGCGCGCTGGGCAAAGACAACAAAGCCCTGACCGAAGCCATGGGCCAGTTCGACAAAGCGATCTCTGTAAACTTTCAAAAGCAGTTGGATGCCGTGGACGCCTGGTCGTTACGCAGCCGGCTCACCGGGCTCGTTATGCTGGCCTTCGTGGTAGTGGTCTGCGTGCTCGCGTGGACGCTGATCCAGACCAAGGTGGTGCAGCCACTGGCCTCATTGGCATTGCGATTACAGGATATCGCCGAGGGCGAAGGCGACCTGACCCGCCGCATCGAGATCAACGGCAACAACGAAATTGACGAAGTGGGCATCTGGTTCAACGTGTTTATCGCCCGCGTGGAAGACATTGTGCGCCGCGTGGCAGAGCATGCCGGAACGCTGGGCAACGCCGCCACCGAGCTCGCCGCAACTGCGCAGGATACGGCTGGACAGGCCCAAAAGCAGTTTGAGCAGGCTGAACGCATCACTGCGACCATGGGCGAGATGACTTCTGCGGTGCAGGAGATCAGCCAGACCACGCAGAGCGCCGCTGTGGACGCGCGCAAGGCCGAAGAGAGCGCGCAGGCCGGTGGGCAGACCGTACAGTCGACGGTGGCCACCATCGGCGAGCTGCTCAAAGCCAACCAGGAGACCTCGTCGAAGATTGAGGGCCTGGGTCGATCGAGCGATGCCATCGGCCGCATCATCAATGTGATTAATGAGATTGCCGGGCAGACCAACCTGCTGGCGCTCAATGCCTCCATCGAGGCCGCGCGCGCCGGCGAGCATGGCCGCGGCTTTGCCGTAGTTGCCGGCGAGGTGCGCCGACTGGCCGAACGCACCAGCGCAGCCACCAAGGAGATCGACCAGACAGTCCGCGCCATCCAGCAGGGCACGGGCGAGGCCGTTGAAGCGATGCGTTCCAGCATGGTGCATGTGCAGAGCGGCGTCAACTCGGCCAACTCCGCCGGCGACGCGCTCACCAGCATCATCCACGGATCGGAGTCGGTGCAGAAGATGGTGACGCAGATTGCAGCGGCAGCCACGCAGCAATCGTATTCGACGCAATCGGTCACGGAAAATGTGAATGAGATCGCATCGATCATTCAGAGGACCGCAACGAGCTCGCAGGAATCGGTGGAAGCCTGTCAGCAACTGGCGCTTCTGGCCAATGAGCTCGGCAACCTGGTGGGCGCGTTCAAAGTGGGGCAGGCGGCCTGAGTCCCTCGCTGCAGCGAGTCACAAAAGCAAAAGCCCCACCCAACCGCGGATGGGGCTTCTGCTTTTTTCGACCATCGCGAGCGTCTGCCCCACCGCATGTGGCTCAGTCGTAGTATTCCAGGCCGAGGTGGGTGATCAATTCGGCGCCCATGATGTGGCGAAGCGTGTTCTTCAGCTTCATGGACTGGATAAACAGATCGTGCTCCGGATAGAGCCCTTCAGCGGTTTGCGGTGACTTCAAATAAAAGCTGAGCCACTCCTGAATGCCCAGGCCCTTGAGCGAGGGCGTACGCTTGGCCAGGTCGAGAAACAGCACCAGGTCAAGCGCAACTGGAGCGGCCAGGATTGAGTCGCGGCAAAGGAAGTTAACCTTGATCTGCATCGGGTAGCCCAGCCAGCCGAAGATATCGATGTTGTCCCAGGCTTCCTTCTCGTCGCCGCGCGGCGGGTAATAGTTGATCCGGATCTTGTGGTAGATATCCTTGTAGAGGTCGGGGTAAAGCTCCGGCTGGAAGATGTACTCGAGCGAGCCGAGCTTGGACTCTTCCTTGGTCTTGAACGACTCCGGCTCGTCCAGCACTTCGCCGTCGCGATTGCCCAGAATGTTGGTCGAGAACCAGCCGGACACCCCCAGCATGCGCGCCTTGAAGGCCGGAGCCAGCACTGTCTTCATGAACGTCTGCCCGGTCTTGAAATCCTTGCCGCAGATCGGTGCTTCCTTTTTCTTCGACAGCTCGATCAGCGCGGGAATGTCAACCGTAAGATTGGGTGCGCCGTTGGCGAACGGAACGCCCTGGCTGAGCGCGGCGTACGCGTAGATTTGCGAGGGAGGAATGCCGATGTCGTCATTCTCCAGGCCTTTTTCGAAGGCCTCAATCGTCTGATGCACAGCGGTCGGCTCCATGAATATTTCGGTCGAACCGCACCAGATCATGACCACGCGGTCTACGGTCTTCTTGAAGGCCTTGATGTCTGCGATGAGTTGATTGGCCAGATCGCGCTTGTTCTTGCCCTTCTTCACGTGCGTGCCGTGCAGGCGCTTCACGTAATACTGGTCGAAGACCGCCGGCATCGGCTTGATGGTTTGCAGATATGGTTTGAGCTGCTTGAGGGTCTTCTCGTCCAGCACCTTGGCGTGCGCGGCCGACTCGTACACGTTGTCCTTGAAGATATCCCAGCCTGTAAAGACCACGTCGTTCAGGTCTGCCAGCGGAATGAAGTCCTTGATCAAGGGCGAATGATTTTCCGTGCGCTTGCCCAGGCGGATGGTGCCCATCTGGGTGAGCGAGCCGATCGGCTTGGCTAGTCCGCGGCGCACTGCTTCGACTCCAGCAATCATCGTGGTGGCCACCGCGCCAAGGCCAACCACCATCACGCCCAGCTTGCCCTTCGCCGGCGCAACCTTGGTGGATGCCTTGGGCCTGTTCACGCTCTTTTTCTTTGTTGCCATCGATTTCTTCCTCCCTTGATTCACATTTCGAAAGTTGATTGTTGATTGGGATCACGAAGCTGTATTTTGACCGGGTTGTTCGCATGCGGCCGCGGCTCTTTCAGCCTTCACTCTGTCTGCGCGCGCGGATCACATGGCTCCAGACAAACCAGGCCCCGCCCGCAGCGAGCGCCGCCAGCACCACGAGATGAAAACGGTGGAACCACTCGTGCAGACGTGGGTCGGTGTCCCACGCAGCGCCCAGCTTCATGCCCACCCAGGCCAGGCAGAAGTACCAGATCAAGGCGCCGATGGTGGTGTATACGTGGAACCGGACGCGCGGCATTCGTGCGATGCCAGCGGGGAATGCGACATAGGTCTGCACCACGGGCAGCATCCGGCCAATCAGAATCGTGATTGAACCGTAGCGGTCAAAAAAGTGAGTCATCCGATCCAGATCGTGATTGCTCATCAAGACCCATTTGCCGTAACGCTCAACCAATGGCCGGCCGCCTTTGGCGCCGATCCAGTAAGCGATCGCGGACCCGATGTTGCAGCCCACGGCTCCCATCGCGGCCACGAGAAAAAGATTGAACCGGCCCAGGTAGACCAGATAGCCGGAAAAGGGCAGGATGACCTCTGATGGGATGGGGATGCCGGAGGAGTTCAGCGCCAGCAGCGCAACGATGCCCTTGTAGCCGCCCGCGTCGATGACATGTTTGATGAACTCGGCAAGGAGTGCGATTAGTTTTTCGATCATTCCTTAGCGAGTATAGCCGGACAGGCGCGGCATTTCCTGCCGCCGCTCTATTGATTGCTGGCTCTCTCGCGGAAATGCGCGCTTTTGAACTGTTCCGGTTTAACTTTATTTTGCAAGTTACTTGGAATAAGCTAGTGACTAGTCTTTCAATTAAATGGAGAAAGCACCATGGGCAGAAAATATTCCATGCGCTGTTCAATCGCGTGTACGCTCGACATCATCGGTGACCGCTGGACCATCCTCCTGTTGCGCGACCTGTTCCTCTACCAGACGCGCCGCTTCCAGGACTTCGAGGCCAGCCTTCCCGGCCTCACCCCCAGCGTGCTCTCGGCGCGCATCAAGGAATTGACCGCGCACGGAATTGTCACCAGTCGCCTCTATGCCGAACATCCGCCGCGTCCGGAGTATCTGCTTACTCGCAAAGGCCGCGCGCTGAACCCGGTCCTGGTTGCGATGAAGGCCTGGGGCGAGCAATACGCTGCAACTGCGCCCGGAGCGGCCAGCCTGCAAAGCGACCTGCGCAATTGAACGACGCAGCTTTGTTAGGATGAAGGAGTCCAGAACGAGGTGCTTCCTGTGTCTGAATTCTCTCCCGTCCCGCTTACGCTTGAAGGCTCTGCTCTCCTGCATCAGTTCTTCCGCTTCGACTGGAAGGCGTGGCGGTCCTGCGCGGATGGCGACCGCACCAGGATTGCGGCCGATGCCATCGCCGCGCTCAAGCAACTGCAGCGCAAGAGCCCTGATGCGCAGGCGCAGACGGCGCTCTTCTCCGAACTGGGCCACAAGGGCGACCTGATCCTGATCCACTTCCGCGAGTCATTCGAGGCGTTGAACCAAGTGGAGCTCGATCTGGCGCAGACCGAGCTTTATAACTACCTGACGCCGACGCACAGCTATGTCTCCGTTGTCGAGCTGGGCCTCTATGAATCGAGCCGCAAGACCTGGGAAGCAGCCAGCGCCAAGGGCCTGGAGCCGCACACGCCAGAGTTCGCGGCCGAGGTGGCAGCCAGCATGGAGCGGGCCGCAGTGGCCATGGCGCCGCGGCTTTATCCGGCCATCCCGGATGCGAAGTACTTGTGCTTCTACCCCATGGACCGGCTGCGCGGCGAAGACAAGAACTGGTACACGGTTCCCTTTGCCGAGCGCCAGCGCATGATGCACGAGCACGGCATGATCGGCCGCCGCTACGGCGACCGGGTGAAGCAGATCATCTCCGGGTCAATCGGCATGGATGACTGGGAGTGGGGCGTGGACCTGTTCGCCGAAGACCCGGTGGTGTTCAAGAAGCTGATCTACGAGATGCGGTTTGATGAAGTGAGCGCAGTGTATGCGTTGTTTGGGCAGTTCTACCTGGGGATCCGTCTGCCGATTGAGAATCTGGGCGGGTGGTTGGACGGAAAGCTTTAGCATCCAATCGCCGCGTCCGCACTGAAGTCCAGTCAATCGAGCGAATGATGAAGCGATGGCGACGAAGAAATTGACCGCACGGCCCAGCCGCAATCGTGACCTGGCCCCCGACCGCATCGCAGCGATCCTCAAGGGGCTGGACGAAGCTTACCCAGCCGTTGAATGCGCGCTGGTGCACAGGTCGCCGTGGGAGCTGCTGGTGGCGACCATTCTCTCCGCGCAGTGCACCGATGTGCGCGTGAACATGGTCACGCCGGAACTGTTCCGGCGCTTCCCTACGCCGGCGGCGATGGCCAAGGCGACGCTGCCACAACTGGAAGCTCTGATTCGCACCACGGGCTTCTTCCGCAACAAGGCCAAGTCGATTCAGGGCGCGGCGCGGATGATTCAAGCGCAGTTTGGCGGCAAGGTTCCACAGACGCTGGCCGAGCTGATTACGATTCCCGGCGCCGCGCGCAAGACGGCCAATGTGGTGCTCGGCGTCTGCTTTGGGCACGCGGAAGGGGTGGTCGTGGATAC
>Ga0302275_10001397_pt1 | contig 25932 bp, 12 predicted proteins | sample III_Bog_N2_2_FD_200229 | JGI IMG/M metagenome (GOLD analysis project Ga0302275, IMG submission 200229) | Peat permafrost microbial communities from Stordalen Mire near Abisko, Sweden - III_Bog_N2_2 | ecosystem: Environmental > Terrestrial > Soil > Wetlands > Peat | place: Sweden: Abisko... | reverse complement strand
AACTGCGATCAGCCACCCAACCCTGGCTCACGATCCGGTTAGCCCACTAGCCACGCCATGTCACATTTGAAGATTGCGTTGAAGGCAGACGGCAGGTTTTTCGGGTTCAGATTATATGCGTTGACCGTCAAGCTGGGACGATTAGTTCCACAGACAAGCAGTTCAAGAGAGTATCCAAATGACGCTGTCTAACACCAAAGTGGGCAATAAAATCAAAAGGATCTGCCGCGAGCCTATCGCGGTAGGGCGCGTCACTCCGTGCGCGCCGCGCCTGCAACCAGCGGGTACAAATTTCCCCCGACGTCGCATTCCCAACCCACTGCCGCTCACACCATTTGCCAGATTTCCCGTGCCCACTCTTTTGTTCGGACTAGACCCCGCTACACCCCTGAACCCTCCCACCCTATGATTGACCTAGCCCGTCTAGCCAAAAAAAGCGGCGATTACCTCTTCGGTCCGCGCGGCGCGGTGACCGACCGCGTGTTGCTCGAAGTGGCCGAGCAATATGAAACCGAGGTTTCCAACCGCTTCATCGCCCTCAAACCCGCCGACCTGCCCCAGCGTTACGGACCCGACAGCCGCGTGCTGGCAACCACGAAATACGACGGCGAAGGCGTGTTCGTTTATTATGCGGCGGGGCAGAGTCCGGAGATCTTCACCTTCAATGCCCCGTCCGGCCGCGTGCGCGTGGGCCTGCCCTGTTTGCAGGAACTGGCCGCCAAACTCAAGGCGCGCGGCACCAGGAAAGTGCTCCTGCGCGCGGAACTCTATTTGCGCGAAACCGTGGATGGCCGCCGTTGCGCCAGCGCCGATGTCTCCCGCGCCAGTTATTCCACCGATCCGGGCGAGGCCGGGCGTTTCCGGCTCGCCCTCCTGGATGTCGTCATGCACGACGGCCATGATTTGCGGGTGCATCAGGGGGATTTCCTAACGATTTGGAAACTGCTCGGCGAACTGGGCGGCACGGATACCGCCAGCCGGGTGCATCGCGCGGAAGGCGACGAAGTCTACGGCGCGGCGCTCCCGCAGATTTTTGCGGATAAAACCGGCGGCGGGCTGGAAGGACTGGTCATCCGGCGGCTGGACCGCCCCGAGGTCTGCAAGCTCAAACCCCGGCTCACGATTGACGCCGCCGTGGTGGGCTATGTGGAGGGCGAATTCGAGGATAAATATGGCATGCTGTCGCTGTTGACGGCCCTGTCCTATCCCGGCGCAAATTCCAACGGCAATGCGGGCACCCCCCTGCAATTGCAATCCATCGGCCGGGTCGGCTCCGGCTTCAACGATCAGGACCGCCTGGATTGGCTGGGGCGGCTGGCCTCCATGCGGCTCGATGCGCCGCTGGCCATGAGCGACAGCGACGGCCGGCCGGTGCGCTTTGTGCGGCCCGGCTGCGTGGTGGAGTTGGAGGCGGAGGACGTGCTGCCCACGGACGAGGAATCCGGCGGCCAGCAGGTGTTTGCCTGGAATAATTCGCGCTGGAGCTTCGCGGGCCTGGCGGCGTGTCCCCGGCTCTTGCTGCCCACCTTCGGGCGGCTGCGCGCCGACAAGGAGTTCTCCCCGCAATCCGTGCGGCTGGCCCAGCTGACCCGGCGCGAAATCGCCGCCCCGGAACTGATCAACCGCCATCTGCCCGCGCTGGAAATCCTGCGGCGCGAGGTCTATGCCAAGGAAGTGAAAGGCGCGCTGGCCGTGCGCAAGCTGGTCGCCGGGCGGCGTCCGGCCACGGCAGGTGCGTTCCCCTATGTGATTTTCTGGACCGATTATTCGGCCGGACGCAAAACCCCGCTGGAAGTCACCACCCTGTTTGCCCACACCGAGGCCCGCGCCGAGGCGCTGATCCAGAAACTGCTGGCCGAAAACGTCACCAAGGGATTTGAAAGGGCCGACGTGCCCAAACCAGCGGCTCCTGCACCGACCGAATCCGCTCCCGCAGAAGCCTCCGGCGAAACGCCAAAACCCAAACGCGCCAAGAAGAAGGCGGCCGAATAAGCTTAGTCCTGATGTCAGCACGAATCACCAGCTTGTCCCATGTCCCGAAGGGACGATGGATATTAGCCGGTGGTAAGCGCAGCGCAGCCACCGGACAGCCCCGCTCACCAAACCAGCCCCGGAGGGGCACCGGAACGGAAACCCAAAACGGTGAGCCCCATGCCAAATCACAACCCTTTCAAAATCCTTGCGCCTCTGCGTCTTTGCGTCTTTGCGTTAAATTCGCTTGCTGCCTTCAGACAAAAAATTTGCACCTTGGACAGCTGGTGTCCAACCTCCCCGACTATCCTCGCTCCCAGAATATAAGCATGTGGCCGTTGATGAATCGCACCGCCTCCTTTCGGCGAAACGCGGCAACCGGTTCACTTTCTTATGGAAGCGTGGATCGGGGTGCATTCGCTTGCCTTTGGAATTCCCCCAAACCCTCGGAGTCGCACCAGGTAGCAGTGGGTAGCACCTTTGAAAATCATTTTGGACCCCAACAACCAAGTCAGACTACGCCCGGAAAGGTTGCTGCCAGCCGAAGCCATCCATTCTTGGATTGTTCCGTCAACGGAAAACTCAAGCAAGCCGGCGCTTGCATCAAGCCCGGAGGGCGAAGGAAAATAGCCCAGCGATTCATCGCTGGGTTCGCGCGCCTCAGTGAAATAAGTCCCGTCAGGGACGAAAGAACCAGCGCCAGCCGCGCCCATCTCGCGCTTGGCTTGGGCCACGCCGATTTCAAAACATGCGTGCCGTGCCTTTTCATAAACTATATTTGACATATGGACTGGGAACAAATTGGCATACTCTGTCAAACCGAATTGGAAAAACTGGAAGGAAGTCTGCCTCCCCTCACAGATTTTTTCCCCTCACCTGAAAATGCGGCAGAGGCTTTTCTTCGTTATGAGACGGAGACCAATACCGCGGTTGAAGTTGCTGTCCGACAATTTGCGGCAACGAATGAATGGCCTTCACTGAGTCCAATTCAGAAAGTAATGCTTTCGTTTCGCTTGGATTTTGCTGCGTCTACCGCCTATCTTTTGTGGCAACAGCCTGCACCTTGGACTGACGCTGACCAACCAAATCAAAGGGAGCGTCGGTTGGGTTGGCTGATGCTGTTTGCTTGGGAAAATGAAGGCTTTGAAAGATTACAAAAGATTCTTAAGGGGCTGACTGGAAAAAATAAATGAAAAAGGGGTCGCCACCAGGCCAAGTCCGCCTGCTTTTCAAATTACCATGAAATATCCGTCCATCGAATAAACCTTATGCCTGACCTCCAAGACGGCCAAACCACCGAGATGCAAGGCTCCGGTTCCAAGCCTTACCTTTTAAAAAACACCGGCGGCGTGTATTCCTGCAGTTGCCCCGCCTGGCGCAACCAATCCAACCCCATTGAACAGCGCTCCTGCAAACACCTCCGCAAACTGCGGGGCGACGACGCCGAAGCGGCGCGCATCGGCGGCGCGCTGCCCCAGCGCCCCGTGCGGACCCAATCCGCCGGCGCGGGCGCGGCAACCGGCGAAGCCGCCGAAGCGGATGCCGGGCCGCCCCTGCTGCTGGCCGAAAGCTGGGACAACGCCACTGACGTGTCCGGCTGGTGGATGAGCGAAAAACTTGACGGCGTGCGCGCCTGCTGGGATGGCAAACAATTCCTCTCGCGCCAGGGCAACCTGTATCACGCGCCCGACTGGTTCATCGAAAGCCTGCCCCCGGTGCCGCTGGACGGCGAACTCTGGATTGACCGCAAAAAATTCCAGCGCACCGTCAGCGTGGTCCGGCGGCAGGACAAAAGCGATTTGTGGAAGGAGGTGCGTTTCCTGATTTTCGACGCGCCGGCGGCCACGGGTGGCTTTGAGGACCGCATGGCGTTTCTGGCCGACACCCTGGCCCGGAGCGCGGCGAAGTTCGCCCGCCAGCATCCGCAGGAACGCTGCAAAAATCTGGCGGCATTGCGGGCCGAACTGGCGCGGGTGGAGGCGCTGGGCGGCGAGGGCTTGATGCTCCGCCAGCCGGGATCGAAGTATGTGAAGGGCCGCTCCTCCACCCTGCTCAAAATCAAGACGTTTCACGATGCGGAGGCCGTCGTGGTCGGCCATCAGGCTGGCGCGGGCCGGCACCTGGGCCGCCTGGGCGCGCTGCTGGTGCGCCTGCCCGACGGCACGGATTTCGCCATCGGCACCGGCTTCAGCGACCGCGAGCGCGCGCACCCGCCCGCCGTCGGGACGACGGTGACTTTTCGTTATCAAGAACTGTCGGAGGCGGGCGTGCCGCGCTTCCCCAGCTGGGTGGGCGTGCGCCAGGACGCGGCGCTCCCGGCCCCGGAATAACCGCCGGTGGCCGCAAACAGAAACTGGCTGCCGGCCTTGCGGCCGGCAGCCAGTGTGCACCAAGCTGCGGTTAAGCGGACTGGCTCCTTCCCCGGACGGACGTGATACTGCTTGCTGGTTTAACGCCCGGGCGGCAGGGTGCCGCCCGGGCCTTGGCCCTGCGGCGGAGCCGAGGTTAGCTGAGGAGCTTCAACACCGACTGCGGCATTGAATTGGCCTGCGCCAACATCGCCGTGCCGGACTGCACGAGGATGTTTTCCTTGGCGTAGTTGGTGCTTTCGGTGGCCACATCCACATCCGTGATCTGGCTGTTGGCCGCCGAGAGGTTGTTTTTGAGGGTCGAGAGCTGGTTGCCGTAATACGACAAACTCTCCTCATTGGAACCAATGTTCGCCCGGTCCGACGCCAGTTGGGAGATGGCGGCCTTCACATCGGTCAACGCCTTCAAGGAGCCGCTGACGGACGTGATGTTATCCGCCGTGGCGGTGGCATAGGTCGTGTTGGCCAGGTTGATGCCCACCATGCCGAAGGTGTTGGCTTCGCTGTCGGTGGTGACATTCAACGTGGCGCCGTTGAACAGGCTGACCCCGTTGAAATCCTTGGTGGCTACATTGTTGATGTAGCTGCCCAAGGCTTGGAACTCTTGCTGATACAGGGCGCGGTCGGCCGTGGTCTTGGTGACGTCCTGGGAGAGGACCGACAGTTCCGACATGCGGCTGAACGCGGAGTTGACTTGTTGCACATAACCGTCCTGCGTCTGGCTGAACGAGACGGCGTTATGCACGTTGTTGGCCGCCGCGTCGATGCGGGACATTTGGGCGTTCAACTTCATGGACACCGCCAGCCCCGCGCTGTCATCGGCCGGCGACGTGATTTTTGAGCCGGATGACAGCCGTTGTAACGAGGAGTTGAGACTGCTCTGCGACTGCATCAGCAGCGTGGCGGCATTGAGTGCCGACAGGTTTGTATTGATGACCATAACTAACTCTTTCCGTGAGTCGCCCCAGGAGGGGCTTTTTAATTTGCGCGACATCCATGTCGCGGGCACCTCGTTCAGGGGTAAGGTGCCGTTTCGCCCCGCCAGCTCTTTTAGGCCGCTGGCCGCCTGTCTTGCGACACCATGCTATCGGTGGGACCCGGTGGGACTTAATGTCAAATTCGCATTTTTAGCAACGATCATCGAGGGCTGCGTGATGCGTGATGCGTGATGCGTGATGCGTGATGGCGTGGCCGCCGGATGCCAGCGCGACTTTTTGGGGCACAAAAACCGCGCCGCCCGGGCGGCGGGAAAATAATTGCGCCGGGAATGAAAATTGAATTGCCATTTTGGCCGCCAGCGATAGTTACTGTGCGCGTGCAATATTGGTTGCTCAACCACCACTCGTCTGGCTCAAGCCTCACGGCACTCGGCGTATGGCTGCTGCTTGTCCTGGTGCTGCCCCTGATCATGGCTTCCGCGAGCGTCCGCGAGGCGTGCCCAACCCTGAAGCCGCTGTGGTGGAGTGTGGGGTGCTTCACCTTCAGCCTGGTGCTGGTGGCCGCCGCGCTCTGGTTTTGGGGGGCGGTGGAAGTCCGGGGAGACATCGGGAGCGTGGCTGGGCTCACCCTCGTGGGCGCGGTCTGGCTCGCCGTTAGCCAATGGCTGGTTTCGTGGCTCGGCTTGAGTTTCCGCGATGATGTTCTGGAACGGAAAAACCGCGCGGCCATGCTGGCGCTGGGCGGCGCGAACATATCCATCGCCATCGCTTTCGCCGCCGGCAATCTGGGGGAAGGGCCCTCCTATTCGGAAAATATTTTCTCCGCGGCCTTGTCCACCGGCGCGCTGCTGGCCTTATGGTTCATGCTGGAATTGGGCGGCCGGGTTTCCTGCGCCATTGCCGAGGAGCGCGATGTGGCCTCCGGGATGCGGCTGGGCGGCCTGCTATTGTGCTGGGCGCTGATCCTGGGGCGTGCGGTCACCGGCAACTGGCATTCGGCCGCAGCCACCATCCATGATTTCGTGCGCGACGGCTGGCCGGCGCTGCTGCTTTGTCTCGTGGCACTCCCGGTTGAATTGCTACTGCAGCCAAGTCGGCAGCGTCCGTTTCCAGCCTGGCCGGCATGCGGGCTGGTTCCGGTCCAGTGTTATGTGGCAGGCACCGTCCTCTGGCTGTGGCATCTGGGCCGCTGGGAGGGCATGCCCCAATGACGACTGCGGCTTTAACGATGAATCGCCCCCACTCGTGCCCGATGCGCGAGGCGGCTGCGGAGCTGCGCACGGAGGCTCCGCTGGAGGCCGGCGACTTCGCCCAATTGCGGCGCAAGACCATGCTGGAGGGCTGCAAATGGGATGTGCAGGTGGGCGATGTGACCGCGCTCGCGCCGTTTCCGCTGGTCATGAAGCGGTCGGTCTGGCGGCAACTGGCCAGGCAGGCGGAGAAGCTGGATGCCGAGGCCGTCGCCGCCGAGGAGGAAATTTCCCGGCGACCGGACCTGCTGCACCGGCTTGGACTGCCGCGTGCGCTCCGAAAGGCATTGGCGGCGGACGAACCGCTGACGCCCGCCGCCGGGCGGGTGGTGCGCTTTGATTTTCATCTGACCACCGAGGGTTGGCGCATTTCCGAGGGGAACAGCGACGTGCCGGGCGGCTTCAGCGAGGCGTCGCATTTCACTGGTTTCATGGCCGGGCATTTTCCGCACCTCATGCCGGCGGGCGATCCTGCCGCAGCCTGGTGCGGGGCGCTGGCCGCCAGCGCGGCCGGCGGTCCGGTGGCGCTGTTGTCCGCGCCAGGTTTAATGGAGGACCATCAGGTGGTTGCTTTTTTGGCCGCCGGCTTAAATGCCCGGGGCTGTGCCACCCACCTGGCCAAGCCGGAGCAGGTTTTCTGGCACGCCGGCCAGGCTCATCTCCGCACCCAATGGTATCGCGGACCGCTGGCGGCCGTCGTGCGTTTTTACCAGGCCGAATGGCTGCCCCGGTTTGCGGCGCACCCCGGCTGGCAGCACTTTTTCCGGGGCGGCAAAACCCCCGTGACCAATCCGCCCCTCGGCATTCTATCCGAGAGCAAACGCTTTCCGCTGCTCTGGAATGATCTCGCCACGCCGCTGCCCACCTGGCGGGCGTTGCTGCCTGCGGCGTGTGATCCGCGCGCCCGCCCGTGGTTCGATGATCCGGGCTGGCTGCTGAAAACCGCGTATTGCAACACGGGCGAGGCCGTCTGCATCCGCCATTTGCTGACGCCGTGGCCATGGTGGCAAGTCAAGCTGCAAGCCCGCCTGGCCCCCGGCGGCTGGGTGGCGCAGCGCTGCTTTGAATCTGTGCCAGTGCCCACGCCACTGGGGCCGCGCCATGTGTGTGTGGGCATTTATACGGTTAACGGAAAGGCCGCCGGCGCGTATGCGCGTCTGGCGGGGAAACCCCTCATTGACCATACCGCCGTGGATGTCGCGCTGTTGCTGGATCCCCATGAATAAAGAACAAATCTTTGCCGCTTGGGCACCCGATGATTCGCTTTGGTCCACCTGGGTCAAGCCGGTGCTGTTCGCGCATTTGGATGACCTTCAGCTGCGGCCGGATCCACTCGTGCCAACCCCGGAGCCAGCCCGGCGGCCGGTTAATCTTGATTGGTGCCCGCCCGTGGCCGAAAAAGTCGCGCTGATTGTGGATCTGCCGGGGCCGGAGGGGGTGGTGCTGGGCGCGCTGCTGGCGGAGCGCGGATATCGTCCCGTGCCACTTTACAACGCCTTGCCGCTGCCCAACTCGCTGCCGATCGGAAGGCATGAGGCCGTGGTAAATGTGCTGCCCACCCTTGACGCGTTGCGCCGCGAGGCGGAAAGGCTCGCGGGGTTGACCCTGCCGCCCGATGCACCGCCGGTCTTTCTACTGGATGCCCACCGTCAGGGCGCGGTCCTTCCCGACCCGGAAATGTTTGACAACCGGTCCGTCTGCTTCACCACGGATTTTCCGTCCGCCAACTTTCTGCACGCCCATGGATTTAAGCGCGCATTGTTGGTGCCGTCCGCCGGGCTGGAAGCCGCCCCGGACCTCAGCCATCTGTTGCGGCGCTGGCAGGAAGGCGGCATCGCGCTGCAAATCCTGCGCTCGGAGAACGCCCGGCCGGAAGCGCTCGTCGTGCCCCGGCCTTCCTGGTACGGCGCCATGTTTCAACGCGCGTTATCCGCGTTTGGCCTGCACCGCGCCAGCGGCGGCGGTTTTGGCGCCTGGATGACTTCGGCCAGCGGCTAGAATATTGGCCAACCCCCGGGGCTATCCCAACCAACCCGCGTCCGGTTTTAATCCCGCCCTGGTCGTGGAGATCTGATCGCCGCGTCCAATTCTCTCGCAGGCTGGACGCAGGGGGTGCCTGCCGCTGTTTCGGGATATTCGAAAATGCGGCCTTCGAAGTTGCGGATGAGCACCCGCCCGGCATTCCGGCACAGCACATATTCTGGATTGATCGGCACCTTGCCGCCGCCGCCGGGAGCGTCAATGACGTACGTGGGCACGGCGTAACCGGTGGTGTGGCCGCGCAATTTTTCCATCAATTCCAGGCCCTTGGCCACGCTGGCCCGCAGATGCGCGGAGCCGGCGATCAGGTCGCACTGATAGAGGTAATACGGCTTGACGCGGCACATCAGGAGTTTTTGCACCAGCGCGAGCATGACGTCCTCGCGGTCATTGACGTGCTTGAGCAAGACGCTCTGATTGCCCAGCGGAATGCCCGCGTCGGCCAGCCGGCCCAGGGCGGCGCGCACCTCGGTGGTGAGTTCGCGCGGATGATTCACATGCACACTGAGGAACAGGGGATGAAACTGCTTCAGCATGGCGCACAGCTCGGGCGTGATGCGCTGCGGCAGGAAAACCGGAATGCGCGTGCCGATGCGGAGGAATTCCAGGTGTGGAATGGCCCGCAGCCGGCTCAGGAGATTCTCCAGCTTCTCGTCATTCAACAACAGGGGGTCGCCGCCGCTCAGCAGCACGTCGCGGATTTCGGGATGCGCGGCGATATAGGCGATTTGCTGGTCGAACGCCGGATGAAAGTCATAGCCGCTGGCGTTGCTCACCAGCCGGGAGCGCGTGCAATAGCGGCAATAGCTGGCGCAGCGGTCGGTCACCAGAAACAGCACGCGGTCGGGGTAGCGATGCACCAGGCCGGGCACGGGCGAGTGCGAATCCTCGCCGCAGGGGTCGCTCATCTCCCACGGGGCGGTGACCGTTTCCTCCAAGCGGGGCACCACCTGGCGGCGCACGGGGCAGTTTTCATCCGCCGGATCAATCAAATTGAAAAAGTAGGGCGTGATGCCCAGCGCCAGCTTGTGATTGGCCAGGCGCGCGCCGGCCAGTTCCTCGGGCGTCAGGGTGGGCAGCAGGGTCTGCAATTGTTCCACCGTGGTGATGCGGTGTTTCATCTGCCAGCGCCAGTCGTTCCAGTCGGCCTCGGAAACCCCGGGCCAAAAGCCCCGCCCGGCAGAGCGAAACGCTTTTAAGGGCTGATCCCGGTGGCCCGACGGCGGCTCCTCCCCGCCGGCAGATAGATTGTCAGTCTGCATAATTTAGTTATGCGATAGTAGCACAGGCCGGACATTTTGCAAATCCGCCCCCGGGCTTGGTCCGGGCGGATTATCTCCAAATCGAACCAGAATCTCCAAAATCACCAATAAACCCGAAATCCGAAAGAAATCCGAAGCCCGAATGCCGAATCAGGGGCGCCTGCATTTTTTCAAAACGGATTTCGGATTTCGGATTTCGGGATAAAACAGCCTCAGAATGGGTTGGCGCGCAGGCGCGTTGGGGGAGGGATAACCCTTCACCAAAAAAAATCTGAAATAGTTGAGCCTTTTGGCCGCCGATTTCCGCGTGTATAGGTAGAGCCTGAATAATGTTTAGCATCTGCCATGCCGTTTTGCTGCCTGGCCCCGGCGGCGAAGATGTGTTCGGCAGCTGATTTCGGCAGGCAGCAACGGACGTAAAAACAACATGAGTTGGTGGTGCTGATTTGGGTTGGCGGGTTGGCGGGGTGCGGGTAATGGGTTCCTGCACCCCGTTTTTTTTAAAGCATGGCAATTGAATGAAAGAAATGAACGATTCCAATCTGCTGATGACCCGGTGGGTTTGGGCAATATCGACTTGCACTGAGTCAAAAAAGCCAAAATGATAAGCACGCACATGTATCCCAAGCTCAAAATTTTCAGCCTGCTCGCGTTGTCCGGGCTGGCCGGGGTGGTCGGTCGCGGAGCGGGCGACCCCATTCCGGAAACGGCGGTCCCCAAAATCATCGTCAATACGCAAGCGGAGCCAATCGCGGCGGGGAAGTTCCAGCCGACTTGGGAATCGCTCAAACAATATCAGACCCCGGATTGGTTTCGGAACGCGAAGTTCGGCATCTGGGCGCACTGGGGGCCGCAGTGCGAACCGGAGCAGAGCGACTGGTATGCGCGCAACCTGTACGTCCAGGGGCACCCGCAGAACGTGTATCAGATCGCGCACTGGGGGCCGCCCTCGGCGTTCGGCTTCAAGGATGTGATCCACTCCTGGAAGGCCGAGAAATGGGATCCGGAAAAGCTGGTCGCGCTGTACAAGCGGACCGGCGCGCAATACTTCGTGGCGCTGGGCAACCATCATGACAACTTTGATTTGTGGGACAGCACCTATCAGCCGTGGAATTCCGTGGCGGTTGGCCCGCGGAAAGATTTGATCGCGGGCTGGGCGAAGGCCGCGCACGACCAGGGCCTGCCGTTCGGGGTCAGCCTCCACGCGGCCCACGCGTGGAGCTGGTATGAAGTGGCCCAGGGCGCGGACAAGACCGGCCCGCTCGCCGGCGTGCCTTATGATGGCAAGCTGACGAAGGCCGACGGCAAGGGCAAGTGGTGGGACGGGCTTGACCCGCAGGATCTTTACGAACAGCGCCACCCCCCCAGCCCGAATTTTGAGAAAGCGGGATCCATCCATGACCGCTGGGATTGGAACAACGGCGTGAGCCAGCCGGATCAGGCTTACTGCGACAAGTTTTACAACCGCACCGCCGACCTCATCAAGAAATACCAGCCGGACTTGCTTTATTTTGACGACGACGCGCTGCCGCTATGGCCGGTCAGCGACGCGGGATTGAAAATCGCGGCGGATTTTTACAACCACAGCCTGCAGCAGCATGCCGGCAAACTCGAGGCGGTCATTCTCGGCAAACAGCTCAACGACGCCGAGCGCCAGTGCCTCGTCTGGGATATCGAGCGCGGCACCTCCGACCGGATCGAGCCGCGGCCCTGGGAGACCGACACCTGCATCGGCAACTGGCATTACAGCCGGGCGGTCTATGATGGCAATCATTACAAGAGCGCGAAGACCGTCATCCGGATGCTGGCCGACATCGTCAGCAAGAACGGGAATTTGCTGCTGAACATTCCCGTGCGGGGCGATGGAACGATTGATGACAAGGAGGAAGTCGTGTTGCAAGGCATCGCCGCCTGGATGGATGTGAACAAGGAATGCATCTTCGGCACCCGGCCTTGGAAAGTGTTTGGCGAAGGCCCCGCCTCCGAACACCCGCCGGCGAAGGTTGGGAATTTCAATGAAGGCAAAGGCAAGGCGTTCTCCGGCGAGGATGTCCGCTTCACGACCAGGGATCGGACGCTCTATATGATTGCATTGGGCGTGCCGAAAAAGGATCTGCAGATCAAATCACTCGGCACCGCCGCGAAGCTGCTGGAAAAAGAAATCCAAGGCATCCAGCTCCTCGGCAGTGACGAAAAAGTCCAATGGTCGCAAACCGCCGACCTCCTCACCATCAAGGCCCCGGAAAAATCACCCAACGAGATGGCCATCGTCTTTAAAATATCTTTGTAACGATGAGTTTGTGTCCCATGAACGGTTTGAGCCCGGATATTTCACCGTAAAACCAGCCATGACCTTGCCCCCCCATCTAGCGCAGGCTTCCCCGCCTGCTGTATCGCAACCGGTTTCCAAACCTGCGTGCCGCGACCTTTCCAACCAGCGTTCAAACTTATTTGCGCTTGAATATTCAGGGAGCAACTCACGTCGCTTTCCCAGGCACCATGCCATCTCCGGGTTCGGTGTCAACGACCGCCAAACTGATTTATTAACCTTGTCCACTCGTCTTTTTGCAGCATGAAACACCTCCTGCCAATCCTCGTTGTTTTCGGTGCGGTTGCCGTTGCCGATTGTGGACGCGCGCAAATCCTCGTTGATCCCATTCCGGAAACCGCCGTGCCCACCGTCATCGTCAACACGACCAACGAACCGGTGACGCCGGGGAAATTCCAGCCGACGTGGGACTCGCTGCACCAGTATCAATGCCCGGACTGGTTTCGCAACGCGAAGTTCGGCATCTGGGCCTGCTTCGGGCCGCAGAATGTGCCGGAGGACGGCGACTGGTATGCGCGCAATCTGTATGTGGAAGGCAGCCGGCAAAACAAATATCACGTCGCCCATTACGGGCCGCCTTCGCAGTTTGGTTTCAAGGATGTCATCCACCTTTGGCGGGCGGAACATTTTGACGCGGAAAAACTCGTCGCGCTCTACAAAAAAGTGGGCGCGCAATATTTTTTCGTCATGGCCAATCACCACGACAACTTTGACCTGTATGATTCCAGGTATCAGCCCTGGAACAGCGTGCAGGTTGGGCCGCACCGGGACATCGTGGGTGAATTTGCCAGGGCCGCGCACGCCCAGGGACTGCCGTTCGGGGTCAGCGTTCACGCCGCCCACGCGTGGAGTTTTTACGAGATCGCCCGGAGCGCCGACAAGACCGGCCCGTTCGCCGGCGTGCCTTACGATGGCAAATTGACCAAGGCCGACGGCCCGGGCAAATGGTGGGACGGCCTTGATCCGCAGGAGCTTTACGCGCAAAATCACACACCCAGTTTGAACTTCAGCGATGCCAAATCCATTCACGGCCAGTGGAACTGGGGCAACGGCGCGAGCCTTCCCGACCAGGCTTACTGCGATAAATTTTACAACCGCACCCTTGACCTCGTTCACAAATACCAGCCGGATTTGATCTACTTCGACGACGACGCGCTGCCGTTGTGGCCGGTCAGCGACGCCGGTTTGAAGATCGCCGCCGACTTTTACAACTTCAACCTGCGGCAGCACGGCGGCAAACTGGAGGCCGTTTTGTTCGGCAAGATGCTCTCCGCGAGCCAGCAGAAATGCCTCGTCCGCGACATCGAGCGCGGCGCGGCCAACCAAATCGAGGCCCAACCGTGGGAGACCGACACCTGCATCGGCAACTGGCATTACGACCGGTCACTCTACGATAAAAACCGTTACAAAAGCGCGAAGACCGTCATTCAAATGTTGTGCGACATCGTCAGCAAAAACGGCGACCTGCTGCTGAACATTCCCGTGCGCGGCGACGGCTCCATTGACGACAAGGAACAGGCCGTGCTCGCAGGCATCGGCGCGTGGATGGACGTGAACAAGGAATGCATCTTCGACACCCGCCCGTGGAAAATTTTCGGCGAAGGTCCGGCCTCCGCCGGCGCGGCGCTTTCCGCGCAAGGTTTCAACGAAGGCAAGGGCAAGCCGTTCACTGGCGAGGACGTCCGCTTCACCACGAAAGCTGGGACGCTGTACCTGATCGCCCTGGGCGTGCCGAAAACGGATTTGCAGATCAAGGCGCTCGGCACGGCGGCGAAGCTGTTAGGCAGCGAAATCAAAAGCATAAAGCTCCTTGGCAGTGACGAAGCCGTCCGCTGGTCGCAAACAGCCGGCCAGCTCACCATCAAGGCCCCGGAAAAGTCACCCAACGAAATGGCCATCGTCTTCAAGATTGAACAGACCAAGCCGGGGAATGAAACCGCAAATTAAACGATTTAAACGATTCTTAGCCATGTCACACCCCTTCAAACCATTTCTGCCCGTCGCGGCAACGCGAGCCAGAACCGCCCCATTTTTTGCCCTCCTTTTCCTGGTGGGCACCCCAAATCTGCACGCGCAAAGCGGCACCTGGACCAATGCCGCCTCGGGCGGCTTATGGAGCAATGGCGCGAACTGGCTGAATGGCACCGTGGCGGCCGGCAGCGGCAACACGGCCAGTTTCAACCAGGTGAATTTGACGACCGATCCCACCGTGATCCACTTGGACTCCGCGAGGACGATTGGCAATCTCGTCTTTGGTGACCTCAATCTGAACCCTGGCGCCGGTTGGTTGCTGGATAATAACGGCAGTTCCGGCAACCTTCTGACCTTGGCGGGCACGCCCTCGATTGCCGTCAATCCGCTGGGCAATGGCAAGGCCGCCACCATCAGTGCCGTCATCGCGGGCACGGCGGGCCTGGCCAAGATTGGGACGGGCGCCCTGACGTTGGGCGGGGCAACGGATACCTTCACCGGCGGACTGAAAGTCAACGCGGGCGCGCTCACTTTGGATTTTAATGCCAGTGGTTCACCGGCGAGCACTCTGGTTCCCTCGCAGGTGCTGACACTGGCCGGCGGCACGTTGAACCTTAACGGCAATGCCGGCACGGCGACCAGCCAGAGTTTTAGCAGCACGACCTTCGGCACGGGCGGGAATGCCGTCGCGGTGATCAACAATGGCGCCGCGGCTTCGTTGAGTCTTGGCGCGTTGACCTATGCGGCGGGGGATCCGGTTCAATTCTCCACGACCGGCACGATCACAACCACCTCTGCCGGCGGCGGACCGCTGGGGCTGATGTGGGGAAATTATTCCACCTTCGGCCTGTCCGATTGGGCGAGCACCAGTTTAACGACCGGCGGCGCGGGCACTTCTCCCTACACCATCAAAGGCTTGAGTAGTATCACGGGCGGCTACCAAACGACCCTTGGCAACAACTTTGACATGCAGACCAGCTTGACGGTGGGCGCCAACAGCGGCTGCACCACGCTCCGCTTCAATACCCCCGCCGCCAATAACGTCAATGTCAACGGCAAATGGTTTTATCCCAATGCGATTCTCGTCACCCCCAACATGGGGACGGTGAACAGCTCGATCAGCGGTGGTAACTGGTTTGCCGTATATAACACGGCGGCGGCGACGGAGTGGGTGGTGCAGAATAACCCGGCTGGTTACTGGATCAACACCGGCGGACTGATCAATGATAAAGGCAGCACTGCGGCTTTGGCCTATGTTCAATCGGGGCCGGGCACGGTCGTGCAACCCGGAACCTCAACGGTGGGAGTCGGCACCGGCATTAACGCGAATACTTACACGGGCCAGAGCTATTTGAACGGCGGCTCAACGGTGGTAGCGGTGGATGCCGATTTAGGCGCCCCAGCCACGGCGGCGGCGGTCAACCTCAACGGCGGCACCATCGTCGCGAACGCGACGGTCACGCTGGATAATAATGGAGCCAACCCGCGCCCGATCACCTTGCTGGGGAATGGCGGCGGCCTGGCCGCGACGGCTGGGAACACGCTGACGGTGGACGGTCAGGTGGGCAGTGTGGCCGGGACCGGACCGCTGGTCATCGGCATTCCGGCCTCGGCGGCCAATGGCAATGTGGCGGGTTTGCTGCCGGGCTCAGGCTCCATCGCCAACGGCCAGGCGATGGACACGGCGAATCCCACGCCGGTTTTCGCCACGGGCACGGTGGTGCTGAATAACACCAACGGCAATTATTTTTACGGCGGCGCCCTCATCACCGGCGGGGCCACCCTCAACATCAGCAGCATCTGGTCACTGGGGGGCGGTGATTACAGTGGCGGCCTGACTTTTAACAATGGCACCTTGCAATACAACACCGCGCTGATGCCGGGCACCGGTGGGACGTATCAGGATATCACCGTCAACAGTGCCGCCACCCCGGTGGTCCAGGCCGTCTCCTTTGTCGGCAACGCCACGATTGATGTCAATGGTCACAATGTGACCTACGCCAACCCGGTGGGCAACGGCGGCAGCGGGGCGCTGACCGTGGCCAGTTCGACCGGCAATGGCGTGTTGACGTTGCAGGCCGCGAATGTTTACTCCGGGGGCACGACTGTCAGCAACGGTCTCCTGAGTGTCCTCAATGCGACCGGTTCCGGCACTGGCTCTGGCGGCGTGATCGTCACCAGCGGCGGCACCCTCGAAGGAACGGGCGTGATCAGCGGGATCGTCACGAATTTGAGCGGTGGCATGATCGCGCCGGGCGCGCTGGCGGCGGGCAATGGCACCATCGGTTCGCTGACGGTGGGCGGACTGAACCTGAATCCGGGCTCCGTCTGTGATTTTGCGTTCAACGCCACGCCGGCGAACGATCATCTGGTGGTGAGCGCACCCGGCGGGCTGACGCTCAATGGCGGGGCGGTTCATCTTTATCAGGCCGGCGGCACGATCGCTTACCTCACGCCCGGAACGTACCATTTGATTCAATTCACCGGCGCGATCGGCGGCACCGGGTTGGACAGCACCTGGACGACTTTGAGCGCCGGCAATCCGCATCTGGCCAACGCGCAGGCGGGCCTGGCCTATGCCTTCAACACGAGTGGCGGCTGGTTGAACGTGACCATCGCCGTCGCCGGGGTGGTGGCGGGTTGGACCAATGATGTCAATGGCAACTGGTCCGACGCCACCAAGTGGAGCAGCAATCCCAATGTGCCGCACTCGCCCAGCGATTCCGCGACCTTTGGGGCCGGTTCGGCCGTGCGGACCGTGACGCTGGACGCCAATGAAACTGTCGGCGGGATTTTCCTCACCAATGCCCACTCCTTCGTGATTGCCACCGCGGGCAAAACGCTGACCCTGGATAATCAGGGCGGCGGGGCCGCCATCAGCGTGGGCGCGGGGACGGCCAACACCATTCAAACGGCCGTGGCGCTGAATGATAATCTGCAAGTCAGCGTGGTGGGCGGCCAGTCGCTGACCGTCTCGGGGAACATTTCCAACCCGGCCGGCGGCAGCCAGACCTTGACGGTGAACGGCGCGGGAGTCACCACCCTGTATGGCGCGAATACTTATGGCCCGTCAGCCGGCAGCGTGGGCACCACGTTAAGCGGCGGCGGAACCTTGCAAGTGGGTAACAATAGCGCGCTGGGGGCGGGCGATCTGAGCGTCACCGCCAGCAGCACGCTGCAGGCGGGCATCAATGGCCTGAACGTGGGCAATAATGTGGCCATTGGCTCCGGTGTGACCGCCACGGTGGACAACAATGGCAACAATCTGACCCTGGGCGGCGGCATCACCGGCAACGGTGCCTTGGTCAAAATCGGCAACGGCACCCTGACCCTGCATGGCAACAATACTTATGCCGGGAACACCACGATCAATGCCGGCACGCTAACCATATCGTCCCCGAACAGCGTGGCGAATACGCCGACCATCTTTCTGAATGGCGGCGACCTGCTGGGCAGCGGCACCTTTGCCATCAACAATGCCATCGGCATCGGCCTGACGACCGGCGGGGCCGGCACCGTGGCGTTGCTGGATGCCGCCGCCGGCCAGACCTTCACCGTGAACGGGTCCATCAATTCGGCCGGCAATACGGGCGTGAACGCCTTGACCGTCAACAGCGGTGCGGGTAACAACGGCACGCTGGTTCTGGGCGGCACCAATACTTTTAACGGCCCGACCACGCTGGCCAACGGGGGGTTGCAACTGGCGAGTCCGCTGGCCTTGCAGAACAGCACTTTGAATTACAACACCGGAGTGTTGCGCTTTGATCCCGGCATCACCGCCACCACGATGGGCGGTTTGAACGGCACGAACACCAGCTTTGGGCTCACCAATCTGGCCGGGACGTCCGTGGTTCTGACGGTGGGCAACAACAATGACAACGGACTTTACGCCGGCCTCATTTCCGGCTCCGGTGCGTTGATCAAGGCGGGCTCGGGCACCCAGACGATTGGTGTTGGCGGCAGTGGCGGCGCCAGCTATTCGGGCACCACCACGGTGAATGACGGCCAGCTCATTCTGGGCGGCACGGGCAGCAGCACCGCCACCGGCAATTGGGACATCAGCGGCATCGGGGGGCCTTCCGCATTGTCTGTGGCCGACTCGGCCAGGGTTGCGGTCAGCGGCATGCTTGAACTGGCCTATGACGGTGGGGCGGGCTATCCCTATGTCAGCTCCTTGACCGTGCAGAATAATGCAAGCGTGACTGCGGCGTCGCTGAGCTTCGGCAACGGGTCACGCGTTCCCGGCAACTCGTCCGTCACGGTGCAGGACCAGGCCGCGTTGACGGTGGTTAATGCGTTTGATTTGAACGACAGCATCGGCAGCGTCGCGCAAACGACCTTTTTCAATCTCAATGGCGGCACGGCCACGGTGGGCAATTTCATTGACTCCGACGGCGCAGCTGGCACGCATCAAGCCCAAATCAATTTCAACGGCGGCGTTTTGGCGGCCAATGCGAATGATCCGGGCGGTTCGGCGTTCCTGCCCGCCCTCGCGGGCTTGACGGCTGCGGTTGGCAGCGGCGGGGCCTTGGTTAATCCCAACGGTTACGCCATCACCATTGCCGCCCCGGTGGTGCATGGCAGCGGCACGCCGGATGGCGGATTGACGCTGGATGGTTCCGGCACGCTGACGTTGAATGGCGCGAATACTTACACGGGCAACACCACCATCACCAATGGCACGCTGGCCGTGGGCGCTTCCGGTTCCATCAACAACAGCCAGCACATCGTGGTGGGCTATGGCGGGTTGCTGGATGTGTCGGCCAGGAGCGGGTTCACCCTCGTCACCGGCCAGGCCCTGAGCAATCTCACCTCGACGGCGACGCTGGCCGGCAGCATCAGCTCCGGCACGGGAACGGTCGGACTGAATTATGTTCCAGGCACCCCCGCGTTCACGATCAGCAACGGCACGTTCACCTTGAATGCCGGCACGATTTTCTCGATCAACAACACCGGCCCGGCCCTCGCGCTCGGCAGCTACAAGCTCATCTCGACCAACCTCAATGGATCCGGCTTCATCGCCGGCAACCTGCCCACGACCATCTTCATGGGCGGCAACGGCCTCGCCACCAACACGTATCCTTCACTCTTGCTGACCAATGGCGAACTCTATCTGGCGATTGCCACCGGCACTTATACCAACCCGGTGACTTATCCGCCGCCGCTGGCCTTTCCCGGCGCGCAGGGGTATGGCCAAAACGCCACCGGCGGCCGCGGCGGTTCCGTGTACCATGTGACGACTTTGGCCGACAGCGGTCCGGGTTCGTTCCGCGACGCCGTGAGCCGGGGCGGCCGCACCGTGGTTTTCGATGTCGGCGGCTATATTACTCTCAATTCCGCAGTGTCGGCTGCCAGCGGCCTGACCATCGCCGGCCAGACAGCCCCGGGCGGTGGCATTGGTTTGATGGGCAATGAATTGTCCTTCTACGGCCAGAACAACATCATCTGCCGGCATCTGCGCGTCCGGCAGGGCGGCAGCAGCACGGGTTCCAGCGGCATCAACATCGGCTCCGGCAACGGCTATGCGAGCAACATGATTTTCGACCATACCTCAGTGGAGTTTGGCCAGTGGGACAGCTTTGATGCGGTCCACACCACCGACTTTACCATTCAATATTGCATCATCGCCGATCCCATCAACCAGCAGTTCGGCGCGCACGTCGAGGGTGGCAATGCAACCTACGTCAACAACCTTTGGGTCAACGCCCACAATCGTCAACCCCTGGCCAAGGCCAATACGGTTTACGTCAACAATGTGGTTTACGATTTTGCGGCGGGTTACACCACCGCCAACACCGCCGGGCATTTTAGTCATGACATCGTCAACAACTATTTCATCACCGGGCCTTCCAGCACCGCGCCCAGCGACGATTTCTTCCAGTTCGACGGCAACCAGACGGTTTATGGCGTGGGCAACATGCTGGACAGCAGCCGCGATGGCGTGTTGAACGGCGGACCCTCCGAACCCGGCAGCGACGTCGTCTCGGCCACCCCGTGGTCGCCCGTCACGGCCACCATTCCGACGGTGTCCGCGCAGAACGCCTACCGGATTGACGTTTCCAGCGCCGGCCCGTTCCCGTCTGACCCGCTCGATGCGCTGGTGATCAGCCAGGTCACTTCCCTGGGCACCGCGGGTGCGATCATCACCAACCCCAGCCAGACCGGCCTGGCGAACAATGGTTTTGGCACGATTGATGGCGGCACCGCGCTGGTGGATTCCGATCAGGACGGCATGCCCGACATCTGGGAAAATGCCACGGGTTCCAACCCGCTCGTCGCGGACAACAACGTCGTCGCCGCCGATGGCTACACGTTGCTCGAACATTACCTCAACTGGATGGCCGCGCCGCATGCGTTCGTGCAGACCAATGCCACCGATCTTGACCTCTGGCCTTACACGCTGGGCTTCACCAACGGCGCGGCTTATGCCTTTGCCAACGTCACCCATGGTTCAGTGACCCTCACCAACAACCACTTTGCCCACTTTGTGCCCGCCCCCGGCTACACCGGTCTGGCCAGTTTTGACTTTGCGGTCAGTGATCCCGACGGCACCACGATGACCAATACCATGGGCCTGCTGATTTCGATCACTTATATCCCGAAAAACCTGGTCTGGCGCGGCGATGGCGTCCATAACATCTGGGACACCACCAACACGGCCGACTGGTTCAATGGCAACAACCTGACGATTTTCAACACCAGCGACAGCGTCACCTTCGACGACACCGGCTCCGCCAGCCCGGCGGTGAACATTAACAGCCCTGTCTCCCCCGGCAGCATCAGCTTCAACGCCAGCCAGAATTACACGCTCGGTGGCACCGGCGGGATCAATGGCCCGGGCAGTCTCACCAAGTCCGGGACGGGAACGTTGACGGTGAACAACGTCAATCCTTTCAGTGGCGCGGTGAATTTGAGCAGTGGCACGATCCAGCTCAATGATGGCAGTTCCCTCGGTGCCGGCCCGCTGACCATTCAGTCCGGCACGTTGATCAACAATTATAATGCCGGGGACTATCTGACCCTCGCCAATCCGCTGGTGGTGCCCGCCGGCAGCACGGGCAACCTTTATCTCGGTGACAGCATCAACCTCAGCGGCGCGCTCACCGGCGGCGGCACGTTGAACCTCACCGTGCAGGCCGGCGGTGCCACCGATCAGTTCAAAGGCAACGGCAGCGCCTTCACCGGCACGGTCAATCTGCTCGGCAGCGGCGGGATGCGCCTGGTCGCCAACGGCGGTGCCTTCAGCGGCTTTAATAATGCGCTGACGACGATCAACGCCCCCGTCACCCTGGGCTTCTACGATAACTCCGGCGGCAACACCTACTATTTTGGCGCCTTGTCCGGCAACAATCCCGCCGCCGCCTTCTATGATTACTATGCCGGTGCCCCGACCCTGCAGGTGGGCGCGCTCAACCTCAACACGACCTTCGCCGGCCAGTTCCAAACCTCAGTGAACCTGGTCAAAATCGGCACCGGCACGCTGACGTTGACCGGCAACAGCACCCACACCGGGACGACCACCGTGAGCAGCGGTGCCCTGCAGGTCAACGGCAGTTTCAGCAGCAGTCCGGTGACGGTGGCGGGCGGCGCGGCGCTGGGCGGCACCGGCATTCTCGGCGGCGGCGTGACCATCCAAACCGGCGGCATGCTCGCGCCCGGCACCAGCACCAGTATCGGCGCGCTGACCGTCAGTAATAATCTCACCCTGAACACCCCGACCCTGGACTTTAACCTGTCCGGTTCGCCCGCCGGCGCGAATGACGGGGTGTTGCTTCAAAACAGCGCGCTCACCATGAGCGGGTTGCAGACTTATAATTTCAACCTGGTCAACAATGCGCTCGGGGCCGGCACTTACATTCTGATCGGCGGAGCCTCGGTCAGCACGGCCAACGGCGTCAGCTTCGCCAGCAACCTGCCCGCCAACACCCGCCAGACCTTCAGCCTGCAATCGCCGTCCTCGGGCGTCCAGCTGGTGGTCGCGGGCAATGCCGGTTCGCTCGTCTGGCAGGGCACCAATGGCGGCAACTGGGATCTGGCCACAACCGTTAACTGGCTCAATGGGGCGGCGGCCGATGAATTCTACAATCTGGATCAGGTGCGCTTCGACGACTCTTCGACCAATGGCAACGTTTCCATCCTTGGCGTCGTGCAGCCGGCGGCGGTGCTGGTCACGAACAACGCCCGCGCCTACACCCTCGGCAACGGCGTTTTGGGCGGCATTGCCAGCCTGACGAAGAACGGCCCCGGCCTCCTCACGCTCAATGCCAGCAACAGTTTCACCGGTGGCACCTTCGTCAATGGTGGCACCCTGGAGCTCGTCACGAATTATTACGCGGCCGGCACCGGCCCGATCAGCTTGAACGGCGGCACGCTGTTCCTGAATGGCGTCGGCACGGGCACCGCCGTTGCCTCCGTCGGCACGAACACGTTGCAAACGTATGGCCAGCCGTACACCGGGTTCAGCCTGACCGGCTCGGGGGTGTTGAACCTCAACCTCGGCGGCGGCGGCGTCTTTTCACCCGGTGGCGACTGGAGCGGCTTCACTGGCCTGATCAATTTCACCACCGCGAACGGTTTGCGCGAAGGGGCGGGCATCTTTGGCAGTTCCAATGCCGTGTGGAACCTGGGCGCCGCCGGCAGTATCTACAACAAGAGCGGGGGCTCCACCAATTATCTGGGCGCGTTGTTTGGCGGTGCCGCCGCCAGCCTTTCCGGGGCCACCACGGCCACCGCCAGTCTGACGACTTATGTGGTGGGCGGCGTCAACACCAACAGTGTTTTCAACGGCATCATTTCCGACGGCGCGGCGGCCGCCACCGCGTTGACCTTCGCCGGCCCCGGCTCGCTCACCCTCACGGGCAATAACCCTTTCAGTGGCGGCACCACCGTCAACGCCGGTTCGCTGCTCGTCAATAATACTGCCGGCAGTGGCAGCGGCACCGGTCCGGTCAGCGTTGGCCCCGGAGCCACGCTCGGCGGCAATGGCACGATTGGCGGACAGGTATCCCTCGCCGCCGGAGCCACCCTCGCGCCCGGCAGCAACGGTTCCGGCACCCTCGCCATTGCCAGTGACCTGGGCTTGAATAATGCCAGCAGCCTGCAATTTCAGCTCGGCACTGTTAGTGACCAGGTGGCCGTCTCCGGTGACCTGAACTTGGGGGGCACGCTGAATATCAGCGCGGCGGCCGGTTTCGGCCCGGGCACTTACCCGCTGTTCACGTACGGCGGCTCCTTGAGCGTGGGGTCCCTGACCATCGGCACCGTGCCCGCCGGATACAATTACAAAGTGGACACCTCCAACCAAGGCGTGGTCAACCTCATCGTCGCCGCGCCGCAATTTGGCGGCATCAGCGCCAGCGCCGGCGGCGTGGTCTTGAGCGGCTCGGGCGGGGCCGCGAACGGAACTTATTATGTGCTGGCATCAACGAACCTCGCCTTGCCCTTGGTGAACTGGACGCGGGTCGCGACCAATCAATTCGACGCCAGCGGGAATTTTCTCTTCACCAACTCCTTCGGCCCCAACACGGCGCAATATTTTTATCGGTTGCAATTCCCCTGACCGGTTTGGTAACCATTGAGACTCATGCGCGTCCAAATCTTGAAGAATCCTTGGTGCCATTTCGCCCTGGTGGTCTGTCTGGCCGGCCGGCTCCATGCTGACGACCTGCCAGCCCCGCTCACCCCGGCGGCGCCACCCACCCCACGCATCAACGGCCCCGGCGTTTTTGGCGTGCGACCGGGTTCGGAGTTTCTCTACACCATCCCCGCCACCGGCGACCGGCCGATGGCGTTCAGCGCCGACCATCTGCCGGCCGGTCTGCAGCTGGACGCCAGCACCGGACGTCTGACGGGCCAGCTCGAAAACAAAGGCATTTATCCGGTCGTGCTGCGGGCGACCAATGCGCTCGGTGCGGCCGAGAAGAACTTTCGCATCGTGGTGGGCGAACAGATTGCGCTGACCCCGCCGATGGGCTGGAATAGTTGGAACTGCTGGGCCGAGTCGGTGGACCAGGAAAAAGTGCTGCGGTCAGCGCGCGCCTTGGTCGCTTCCGGTCTCAGCAACCACGGGTGGACCTACATCAACATTGATGATTCCTGGCAGGGCCAGCGCGGCGGCGCCTTCAACGCCATCCAGCCCAACCACAAATTCCCCGATCTGAAATCATTATGCCGCCAGATTCATGAAATGGGCCTCAAAGCCGGCATTTATTCCACGCCCTGGATCACGTCCTACGCAAAATATATCGGCGGCTCCAGCGACGATGCCGCCGGTGCCTGGTCCCCCGCCCAGGCCAGCAGCAAGTTCTGGCATTTCGGCAAAAACTATTTTGCGGACAACGACGCCGAACAATTTGCCGACTGGGGATTTGATTATTTGAAATTCGACTGGCTCCCGAACGATCTGCCCCACACCGCCGGCATGTCCACCGCCCTGCGAAAAACCAGGCGCGACATTATCTTTAGCCTGTCCAACACCGCTCCGTTTGACCATGCCGCCGACTGGGCAAACCTGGCCAATTGCTGGCGCACGACGTGTGATATTTATGACGGTTGGAACGAGAATCCCAAGGCGAAGTACAACTACGGCATCTCGGAAATCGCCTTCGCCCAGGACCGCTGGGCCCCCTACGCCGGGCCCGGACACTGGAACGACCCGGACATGCTCGTGGTCGGCCAGGTGGGTTGGGGACCCAAGTTGCACCTGACCCGGCTGACCCCGGATGAGCAATACACGCACGTCAGCATCTGGTGTCTGCTCTCCGCGCCGCTGCTGATCGGCTGCGATTTGGAGACGCTCGATGCGTTCACCATCGGTCTCTTGAGCAATGATGAAGTGCTGGCGCTGGATCAGGACGCGCTGGGAAAACAGGCGGTGCGCGTGGCGGCCATCGGCCAGGTGGATGTCTTTGCCAAAGAACTCGAAGACGGGTCCAAGGCGCTGGGATTTTTCAACCGGGGCAATGACCTCGCGAAAATCAATTTCAACAAGCTGGGCTACATTGGATTGTCCGGCACCTGGCACGTCCGCGATCTCTGGCGGCAGACGGACCTGCCCGACGCGAAAGACGCCCTCAAGCTGACCATCGCCCCGCATGGCGTCATGCTGCTGAAGCTCATGCGACCTTAAACCCGAAATCCGAAACGGAAAGGGGTGGCACGGGCGACCCGCCCGTCTCGTCGGGCCACTGGCCCGACGAACGACGAACCGGCCGCCCGTACCGCCACGCGAGGAGGGTGCGATTTCATTCCCGGGTCCCATCCCGCTTCTGTTTTCGTGTGTTTTGTGTGTTTCGTGGTTAAAGAACTTCTGCTTTCGGATTAAACCCAAACTCCGAAGTGGGCAATGAAATCGAAAAGCCATGTCGCGGGCCCATCGTTGGTAGGGCGCGTCACTCCGTGCGCGCCGCGCCTGCCACCAGCGGGTGCAAAATTTCCCCGGCGTCACCTTCCCGACCCGCTGCCGATCAAGACTTCGATCGAGTTTCCCGCACCAACTTCTGTTTTCGTGTGTTTTGTGTGTTTCGTGGTTAAAGAACTTCTGTTTTCGGATTAAACCCAAACTCCGAAGTGGGCAATGAAATCGAAAAGCCATGTCGCGGGCCCATCGTTGGTAGGGCGCGTCACTCCGTGTACGCTGCGCCTGCCACCAGCGGGTGCAAAATTTCCCCGGCGTCACCTTCCCGACCCGCTGCCGATCAAGACTTTGATCGAGTTTCCCGTACCAACTTCCGTTTTCGTGTGTTTTGTGTGTTTCGTGGTTAAAGAACTTCTGCTTTCGGATTAAACCCAAACTCCGAAGTG
>Ga0302275_10001396_pt1 | contig 25936 bp, 24 predicted proteins | sample III_Bog_N2_2_FD_200229 | JGI IMG/M metagenome (GOLD analysis project Ga0302275, IMG submission 200229) | Peat permafrost microbial communities from Stordalen Mire near Abisko, Sweden - III_Bog_N2_2 | ecosystem: Environmental > Terrestrial > Soil > Wetlands > Peat | place: Sweden: Abisko... | reverse complement strand
ACATTGCAAGATATTAATGAGTTTTTATTAAAATATCACTTGCTACACAAATTCGCTTTTATTGGCTTTTTTAGATTTTTTGAGGAAGTTAGGTTAAACGAACACCTGGCAACCTCTGTTCATGGCAAAGGCACCAACCGTTCCGTGGACACGCGAACATTTACTAGTCGCGCTCAATTTATATTGCAAGCTGCTGTTCGGCAGCTTTGACCGGAACAATGCAGTCGTCAAAGAAGTCGCGGCAAAGCTTGGGCGGACGCCAAGCAGTCTAGCCATGAAGCTATGTAATTTTGCCTCGCTCGACCCCGTCCAGAGGGCGCGCGGAATCAAAGGACTCGCCGGGGCATCCAAGCAAGACCGGCAGATGTGGAACGAATTCCAAGGCAATTTCTCAGCACTCGGCGAGGAGAGCGAGCAACTGGTGCATAATCTTTTCACGCAGGATGAGGAGCGTGAAGTGGACTTTCTCCAGCGAGACAAGGTTCATCTGGTTCGTCCAAGAGGACCGACCGAAGCGCAGGCCACGGTCAAAGTCCGGCGGGGTCAACAATTCTTCCGGCAAGCAGTTCTCAACGCATACGATGTTCGTTGTTGCATTAGTGGAATCAATGTTCCGCGCCTGCTGGTTGCCAGTCACATAAAACCCTGGGGGAAATTCCCGAATGAGCGGTTGAGCCCAAGGAATGGTCTTTGTCTTTCTGCTCTTCATGACGCTGCATTTGACGCGGGACTCATTACGCTTGATGACAAGCTAAATGTAATTTTGAGTAAACAATTGAGGTGTTTTTTTCCGCAGCCATCTTTAGAACAAAATTTCGTTCCATTCGAGGGGAAGTCCATTCGTTTGCCGGAAAAGCTGGCTGAACCTGACGCTGAATTTATTCGCTATCACCGGGAAGAAATCTTTCAATAGTTTAAACTATCTTCACGGGGCAAAACTGCGCTTTAATTGAAAATGTCAACCAGGGCCATCGTTGACGAGATCATCCGGCCTCCGGCCACCTTCTTCCATCTGATGGGAGAAGGAAGAATATTTGCTGGCCGGGCACCCGAGGTGGCGCCCGGCCATCACTCGCTTACCCCGGGCTATTTTCGGCCAGCCATTCAGGCTTAAAAGACGCACCGAAGTTTGGCCGTCCCGGTGAGGCCAAGATGGGGAATTGGAGATTTCAGATTGAAGGCGTTCCATTTCATGGTTCAATTTGGTTTTCGGGGTTTATCACACGCGTCACGCGTCCATGGCTGGCTACGTTGCTGCGGGGCATCGCCCCGCGCTCCGAACTCCGAACGGAATTTGCAGATTGAGCGAGCTGGCACCCTTTCTGGGTGCGGGTGGATTGGGGCTGGGTTCCGGTGGTGTCGCTTCGCTCAACCACCGGCTACATGCTGGGATGCCTCCGGCATCGGGTGCGGATGGCGACCAGTGGATTCCAAGGGAATCCGAATGGATCGACCATTCCAACCTAGATACAATTCGTCGTCATGACCCGTTTGTGCCGCCCTTACAGGGGAATGGCGCTTACTTAAGAAGGAAAATTCGCAACATGATAATTTCAAGCATATTGCGAGTGCGGCGGGCGGAATATGCCGCTCCTCTGGAGCTAAAGGATATTTGTTTTGGCTGGGTTCTACAAATATGTCGCGCCTGTGGCGCAGGGGAAGTGATGTCAGAAGCTGCTATTTGTTAACGTTTTATGTGCAACACCTTAATTATTAGGGCGTGTTTTCAAAATCATGTTGGAACTCCCAAGCAGGGTGGCCGGAGCAAAAGCAGACATCGTGAGCATGCAAAGCATCAAGTTTGGCCACGCGCTGCGGCTGGTCTTCGACACAGCTGCGGACCGAAACGCATTTTGACAACACACCCGAATATTGGTCAGGTGGAAGATGCCGCTGCCAATGAACCATGGTCTGGAGCGCCGACGTTTCGTCGGCTTAAGGCGTGGCAAACCCGCGATGCGTGGATACCCCGAAACAAAGACCCGAAAAACAGCAAACAGTATCAGATTGCAGTATCAGATTTGGCCCGGTCGTTTCCCGTTGCTCCGGGACTTTCACTTGTTGGCTTGCCGTCTGATTAATTGCTTTTTGGCTGCCGGGCAATCTGCGGTTGCGCAATTCAATCGTGGTTCGCACGAGCACTTGTGCGGTAGGGCGCGGAAGGAGCGTGACCGCAATCCTGGCTTGAAAACCGCCGATATTTGGGGCAACGTTGGTGCAGGTTGCTAACGCTGCCGGACAATCTCGAAGCGCGCCTGTCGCCGCAATCCACGGCGTTGCATTTAGCCATTGGCTTGTTTGTGTCGGATGAATCCACGCTGGTGCAGGCGGCCCAGGTCGCCGGTCTTTCGCAGGCAGATTTTCTCCGGCAGCTGGGCCAGCGCCGGATTCCCATCCACTATGGCCAGGAAGAACTGGCGGATGATTTACAGGCGGTGGATGCTTTGGCCGCTCAATGATCGTCGTGTCTGACACCTCGCCACTCACGGCATTGCTCACCGTGGGCGAAGAGAATCTCGTCGGACATTTGCAATCAAGCGCTCAAGACTGTTGGTGAATAGCTTGTTCCCGACCATGGCCTGATGAACGTGAAACGCATCCGGCTGCCAATGCCAGTTGACTCGCCATCCAGTCGCTGGCGGAAGAGGGTGATGCAATCCTCGACGACCCTCCGGCCGGTTTTGACGGCGGAAACACCGCCCATTTCCTCCTGCCTTCCCTTGGTGAAATCAGCGAGGCGCAGCTTGGCCACGCTCTGGACATTCGTCTCCATGCTTTTGCGAAACAACTTGCCACGCATACAGACTCGGGCAAAATACCCGCCGGATGATTGGTGGCGGACAAGTTTGGCGACGGGCGTTTTCGCCCACGCTGAAGAGTTCCCGGAATGGTCTTCCGTGGACTCTGGCGTGCCGTTTTTTAAGTGCTTGCAATTCCATTTGATGGGCCCGCAGCTCAGCGGTTAGAGCAGGCGACTCATAATTTCCAACAGCGTATTTGCCTCATTTGTAACTACTTGGACTTTAATGGACTTGCGAAGATTTCCATTTTGTCGGGAATGTCCTGTTTGGACCGGTTTGGCCCCATTTTTAAGGACGCGGGATACAATGCGGGATACAATGCCCATGCCATGGACCGGCCAGAAATTCAATTGTCCAAATCCACGCCGCCGCGTTAAATAGCGTTCGGGATAGCTGATATTGGCGGAATTTTCGGCCCAGGCGTAGGGGTAGGAGAGGAGCGTTACACCTTGGATGCCCAAGCTTTATTGCCGATGCGCATGCCATGCCACCCAAACGAGAGAAATCAAAATACTGGATTGCCTGCCACACCGACCGCAATGCCGGCAATTGGAACGCTCCACCAAAACCACCGACCGTAACCCGACGCTTGGCATGGCCATCGAACTGGAACGGGTCGAAACCAAGGCGAAGCAAGGCGAGCTGACCTCAAGGCGACCAGGAACAAATGGGAGTCCCAACCCTGACGCAAGGTTCGGGACACGGTGGAAGCGAAGCGGTTCAAGGAGGAGGAGGAGGACGAACTCGACGTGGTGGCTTGCAGCGATGGCCGGCAGCAAAAGGGAATCGCCATTCTCCGCAAGAAGCTGGCCCGGCTGCTCTGGACGCTGCGCGGCCTGCGCAAAGAAACCAAACGCGACCGGCTCCTGATGCGCCAGGGGGCGGCCAAATCGACGGCGGGACGCGCCGTCAGCATGGTGGAAGTCAAGCTGCCCCAGAAAGAGCAGGAAATCGGTGCGCAACCCTTTTCCTTCCGGGTCAGGAAGGAAAAGCTGGCGGAGGCCGCGCTTAGCGCCGGCGCCCGGAAATGTCCTGGACCGCCGTGCGAAGGCCGGGGATGTCGCCGTTATTCCGGCTCGGCGGGTTGGGATTTTGCGGCTGGATGACTGTTTTCAGTCCTGGCGTGATACAGCCTCCGGTATTGAGGTCCTTCCTGGATAATTGGTCAAAATGGTTCGGCGTGCCAAATCTCTCTGGCATATTCAGCGATGGTGCGGTCGCTGGAGAACGAACCGGAAGCGGCGAGGTTCAGGATGACTTTGCGCGTCCAGGCCGGTTGGTTGGTGTATAATTCCCCCAACCGTTGCTGGGCTTGGGCGTAACTGGCGAGGTCGGCCAGATGCCGGTAGTGATCGCCGTGTTGCAGCAGCGCATCAAGGATGGGCGTGAAGAGGCCGGGTTCGTTCCGGCTGAAATGATTGCGGGCGATCAAGTCGAGCGCGGCGCGTGTTTCCGGCTCATGCTCGTAGTGCCAGCGCGGATTGTACCAGCCGCGACTGCCCTCGACCTGTTCGGCGTTCAGGCCGAAGAGGAAAAAGTTTTCCCCGCCCGCCGCCTGGGCCATTTCAATGGTCGCGCCATCGCGTGTGCCAATGGTCAGCGCGCCGTTCATCATGAATTTCATGTTGCTGGTGCCGCTGGCTTCGTAGCCGGCCGTGGAGATTTGCTCGGACACGTCGCTCGCCGGGATGAGATATTCCGCAACGGAGACGCGGTAATCCGGCACAAAGACGACCTTCAACCGGCCTTGGGTGACCGGATCGCCGTCGAGCGTGCCGGCGAGGTTGTTGATGAACTTGATCACGAGCTTGGCGAAGTGGTAGGCGGGCGCGGCTTTGCCGGCAAAGAAAAAGGTGCGCGGGGGAACGGCGAGCCGCGAGTTTTCGCGCAGGCGATTATAGAGCACCACGATGTGCAGCGCGTTCAGGAGTTGGCGTTTGTATTCGTGGATGCGCTTGATTTGCGTGTCGAAAATGGTGTCGGGATCGATGCCGGGTCTGCCCAGCCACTGGATGAATCGGAGCTTGGCCTGCCGTTTCGCGGTGGCGACGGCGGCGCAAAAGCTGCGGTCATCGGCGAGCGGTTTCAATTGTTCCAACTGAGCGAGGTCGGTGATCCAGCCATCGCCGATGGCGTCAGTGATGACCGCCGCCAGCGACGGGTTGGCCAGCCCCAGCCAGCGGCGCGGGGTGACGCCATTGGTTTTATTGTTGAATCGCTCGGGGAACATCGCCGCGAAATCCGGCACGACGCGCTGCTTGAGTAGTTCGGAATGCAGCGCGGCCACGCCGTTGGTGCTGTGCGTGCCGACGATGGCCAGATGCGCCATGCGCACTTGCCGTTGTGCGCCTTCTTCGATGAGGCTGAGGCGCTCGACCCGCCCGGCGTCTCCGGGATACCGCAAGCGCACATCGTCGAGAAAGCGGCGGTTGATTTCGTAAATGATTTCGAGCTGGCGCGGCAGGATGTCCTTGAACCACTGCACCGGCCATTTCTCCAACGCTTCCGGCAGCAGCGTGTGATTGGTGTAAGCCAGCGTGCGTTGTGTGAGATACCACGCAACGTCCCAGTCCAGCTTCGCCTCGTCCAGCAACAGCCGCATCAGTTCCGGGACGGCCAGGGTTGGATGCGTGTCGTTGAGTTGAATGGCGACCTTCTCCGGCAGCACGGACCAATCATTGCCGGCGGCGCGGAAACGACGGACCAGATCGGCCAATGAACAGGCGACGAGAAAGTATTCCTGGAAGAATCGCAGGCCCTTGCCTTCCGTCGTGTGATCGTCGGGATACAGCACTCGGGTGAAGGTTTCGGCGGTGAGCGTTTCGGCCAGCGCGCCGACGAAATCGCCGCTGCTGAATTGGGCGAAGTCGAAGTCGTGGGGCGCTTTGGCCGCCCACAGGCGCAACGTGTTGATGGTTTTGCCGCCATAGCCGACCACGGGCCGGTCATACGGAATCCCGATGAGCGAGGAAGGGCGGCCTTGGACGATCCGCAACACGCCGTCCCGAATCTCGAACGACACGTTGACCTTCACTTCCACGGCTTCGTTGGGGCGGGCCACTTCCCACGGATCGGGCCGGGTGAGCCAGTGGTCGGGTTGTTCGGCCTGCCAGCCGTCGCGGATGCTTTGGCGGAAAATGCCGTAGTCGTAGCGCAGGCCATAGCCCATGCCGGCCAGGCCGAGGGTCGCCATTGAATCAAGGAAACAAGCCGCCAACCGGCCCAGGCCGCCGTTGCCAAGACCGGCGTCCGGTTCCTGCTCCATGATTTGGAGCGGATCAAGCTGGTGATGTTGGGCGAATTGCTGGAGTTCGGGGACAATCAGCAGATTGGATGCGTTGTTGGCCAGGGCGCGGCCAAGCAGGAATTCCATCGAGAGGTAGTAAACCCGCTTGGCGTTGCGTTGCTGGCAGGTCTGCTCGGTTTTCAGCCAGCGTTGCGAAAGCACGTCGCGCATGGAACGCGCGATGGCCTCGAACTTGTCGCGGGCGGTGGCATCCGTTTCCGCGCAGACTTGATCGAACGTGAAATGCCGCTCATAGAAGGCATCCGGGTCACCGGACAATTTGACCGGCCCGCAGTTGTAACGTTCGATTATGGATTGCCTTGTTTCAGGTGTGCTTTTCATAAGTGGTGCATGGATCGGTTATTTATATTTCGCGGTGGCAACGGCGAGGCGCGCTGAGGAATCCGGTTTGGCTGGCTGGCCATGAAGGTCAGACACCAATCGTTTGAATTCCTCGTTATCGGCCAGTTGGCGCGCGGCCAACTGGCGCAATCGGTCCACCGACTTGGAAGGAAGCTGCAGCGACGTGGGCACGGAATTAAAAAAACGGCGGTCGGATGGGTCAGCCAACTGGCTGAAATGCAGTTCCATGATGTAGGTTTCGATTTTGCCGGATGGCGAATCGCCGGCCTGGGCGCGCGCGGCCGCGCGTTCACGGTCCAGGCGCGCGGAAACTTCCCGGAACAGTTCGATGGTTTCATACGAATAGCGGTTCCCAGTGGTCTGCGCGACGGAACGCATCACGGTTTCCAGACCAATCGTCCGGTCTTTCAAATCCCAGCCGTAGTCGCGCTCGGCGCTCGCGTCAACGATAATGATGGCCAGTCGTCGCGGAATTTTGACAGATTGCAGTGCCAGGCCCGGTTCTTCCAGCTTGATGGCCCGTTCCACGGGTCCACGCAGGCCGAGATTATCGGCGATCCCGCCGTCAACCAGATGGATGAATTTTCGCCGGTCGCTGGCCACATAAGAGCGTTCTTGCAAGGCGAGATCTTTGAGCCGGCTGGAGGCTGCGGGATTCGTCAAAACGGAATCAATGAACTGCGGTTCCGGCGTGGGGTGATCCGCGGAGTAATTCTTCAGAACGACCGGCGCAAAAAAGAGTGGAAACGCGGCCGATGCCGCCACCGCGCGCGCGACGGGGAACTTGGACAGGTCGGAGCTGAGCAGGTCGAATTGGTCCTGCGTGAATTCAAAGCGGGCGCCGATGGCCAGGTCGGTGGCATTGACGATGAGAAACGGACGCCCGGGTCGCGGAGTCAAATCGGCAAAGGTCGCGCCTTGGAACAGCAAATGGTCATAGTATTCCGCCGCCAGATCGCTGCTGTCATATCTCGAGGAAGACAGCCGCGCCAGGTTCCACGGCGCAACGAGGCGCAGAAACAGGCCGTTTTGAACATGCCGCTTGAGAAACCGCGACTCGTAATCAGAAAAGATGCGGTCGCCATAGAGCGTGTAATACGCGGCGGTGATGCTGCCGCCGGACACGGCGGAAACCATTCTGACATCGTCCAATAAACGATGCTCCTGGCTTGGTTGTCCCACTTCCGTTTTGGCGAGTGCTTGCAGCACGCCGTAACTCAAGGCGGCGGCGCGGGTGCCACCGCCGGAAAAAGCGAGCACCAGCGAAGTGTCGTCGGTGTTGGTCTGGGTGACGTTCTCGAAGCGATACCCGGCGGCGGGTTTGACCGCCGTCAGGGGCGCGTTGACCGGATAGTGCGCGCATCCGCCAGCGAGCATCGCGGAAAGAACGAGCAAGCCGAAAAGTTTGAAGTCCGGCAAGCGTTTCAGGATGGCTTCAGCACAAGTTTTCATTTTGTCGGTTTTCCTCAATAAACTTCCTTATCGTGGAAACAGTTGCACCAACTTCTCCTGAACGGCGGGGAGGTGCAGATTTCCAAGATGTCCGCCGACGGGATAATCCACCAGATTGTTTCCGAAGGTCGAACGGAACCAAGGCAGGTCGGCCGGGGTCAGCAGAAAGTCATCCTCACAGATCTGGACGCGAATCTTAGGATTGCTGCGGAGCCATTCCGTGCTTTGGGTGAGGTCGGTGTTGGCGAGCACCTGGTCGCGGCTCGTCACGCGACCGGTCTTGATCAGGTAGGGAAGCACGAAGTGTTCGGTGTATCCGGCGTAGTTGATCTGCCGGATTTCGCGGACGGAATCCTGCCGGACGAACTTCGCCGGATTGACCTTGAGCACCCCCAGGTTGTTCCGGCGCTGGCTGTCCATAATGACGTTCATGAGCGTGTAACGGAAGGACAGGCCGATCAAAAAGTCGGACTCGGTGCGGGTCAGGGGAATGTTGCCGGACACATCCAGACCGTTGTCGGCAAAATACAGGGCTTTGTAAACGGACTCCTCCATCTTGTGGCGGCGTTCGTCGGCCGGCCACGCGAGCGGCGCATTAAACATGTCATCCAGCAGTTGCGCGGCGTGGGCCAGTTGCCGGGGGGGATTGACCGCAACATACCGGTCGAAGGACAGTCCGTCCAGCTCCCCGGCCGCCTCGCGCGCGGCGATCATCAAAGTGAAATAACCGCCGTGGGAAACGCCGGTCAGACTGGTGCCGGTGATTTTGCCGCCCTGCCATTTCCGCAGGTCGGCCGAAATGAGTTTCAGCGCGTTCACCACGTCGTCGCAATCCGCCGGGGCATAACCGGGAAGCGGCATGGTGGAGACCGATTCCATGAACTCCTTCTGGAACGGACTGGAAAAGGCCACGACGGAATAGCCGTGCCGATACAGCATGTCGGTATACGCCAGCGTGGAACGGTCAAACCGGCAGGCGCCGAGTCCGGGAATGTAAAACACAAGCGGCGCCGGCTTGGGTTGCATCCAGCAGGAGTAGGCGAGTTTCTTGCCCGTGGCCGGCACCCGGACCTGGCGCGTGACGGCCTGGTCCGCAAAGTCAGGGATCGCAGGCTTGAACAGCACCGCGCGGATTGTCGGATTGGGATGGTCGTTGGTGTCGTAACTGGGGAGGTAGTCCAGGATGAGCCGCTGACGGTTCAACGAATACAGCGTGCGGAGTGCCTCATAAGGATCCGCGAACGAATCCCGTTGCCGCTGGTAGTCCCGCGCGTGGTCGCTGAGGTCATTGAACCCGATGCCCGGGCGGATGGCATTCGCCGCGATTTCGTCAGGATAGGCGACGCCAATCCAGAAAAGAATGTCCAGCGGCGCATCCACCAGCTTGCCAATCGCGTCGCGGCCATTGCTGGGGCCGATGAGCGGCAGCATCAAATAAAACCCCGGTCCGGAACCCCACTGGCCCAGGGTTTCGCCGAAATCCCGGTCGGAGCGCCCGATCTTCCAATGCGTCGCCGGATCAAAAAGGCCGCCCAGCCCGACGGTGGAGTTGACGCCGAAACGCTCCGTCTCCATCCACGCGCCATGCCACCTGCCCTCGCAGCAATTATTGAAGAGCCTTGCCGGATAAGTCAGGTTATGCCCGCCGTTGCTGACCATGGTGCGGACCGGCTTTGGCACGGCGAAGTTATAACCAAAACTCAAGGGATAGAAGAGGTCACGGAACAGCCAGTCATTGACCTCCCAGGAACAGCGGTTGAAGCCTTCGATCGGATCGGGCACCGCATCGAAATAGGGCATCTGCCCGGGCTGCAATTTCTCCGCGGGCGGATTCGCGGCCGGGGTTTGGGCATAGAGACACCCGGACAGGAGTGCCAGCATGGGTAAAAAGATGAGATATTTGGGTTTCATGGCTTTTGAGTTGGGTTTGATGTATTAACTGGCGTTTTCATCGGCCTTCTTCGCAAACCAGGCCGCGTTCAAACTGCTTGATCCGGTGGCGAAGCTTGACGAGGGCGGCGTTTTGAATCTGCCGCACCCGTTCATCCGAGATATTGAGGGCTTTTCCGACGTCCGCCAAATTTTGGGGTTCGTGGCCGTCCAACCCAAAGCGCGCATGCAAAACGGCCTGCTCGCGCTGGTCAAGCGTGTCCACCATTTCCCGCACCATCCCCCGGTAGGTTTCATTTTCGAGTTTCTGGCCGGGGGTTTCCGCGCTTTCATCGGCAATGACCTCGGCATAACTGCGCGAGCCTTCGCCGTTGGTTTCGGCATCGAGCGAGACTGATTCCACGACCGCCATCCGCATGGTCGCGATCCGGGAGGCGGTGGTTCCCAGCTCCGCCGCCAATTCCTCATCCGTGGGCTCACGATCCAGTTCTTTCTGGAGGCGCAAAGACACCCGGCGCATTTTGCGGAGCTTTTCCATTATGAGGGTTGTTATTTGATGGAGCATGGCACCTGAAGGCAATTTTATTGGTTGATTGCTTCACTCCTCGGCTGCGAGGCATCCAGACAAAGAATGCGCGCACAGGCGTCACTGCCTTGGTCCGCCAGACCAGTCTTCGTTTCTGGCGTCTTGTGCCTGCGCCGCAGGACGTATTTACAGGCAAGATAACCCGTCACCAGCACCAGACCCAAGCCCATGATCCCGTGGCCAACGCGGTCGGACCAGACCAGGGCTTTTTGAACCTGATGGTGAAACAGAAAGCCGGCGGTGATGTAACCGCCCCCGTAAATCAACGCCGCCAGACCATCGAATAGCAGGAACCGGCGCACGTCCATTCCCAGCGCCCCCGCGAGCGACGGCACCACCGTGCCGGGAAGGAATTTTGCGGCGGTCAGCGCCCACAAACCATGGCGCGCGGCCACCGTCCGGGCATGCGCCATGGAGGAATTGCGGGCGAGTGACCAGCGGCTGATCAGTTGCCGCACGCGTCCGCTGCCCTGGCGGCCCAGACAGAACCAGATCGAATCCGCCAAAACGGCCGCCGCAGCCGTCATGCCCACCGCCAGGGCGGGGTCCAGCTTGCCGCCGGCCGCCAGCGCGCCCGCCGCGAGGAGCAACGGCGGAGCGGGAATCGGCAGGCCGGCTTGATCGGCAAAGACCGCGGCGAACACCGCCAGGCCGCCGAAACCTGTCAGGAATTGTGTGGTGTCATTCATAAGGCAATCGTTTTTGTTTGGGACGTCGTTCAATGACCGGCTGGCGGGCTGGCTCATCATGCCAGGCCAGCGCGATAAACATGGTGGACAGGACTACGATGATGAGGAACATGGGTGATCTCCTTGGTTCAGGGTTGATTATCTCTGGGCGAGGGCGGCGGGCTGCGGGATGGTTTCCCACCCGCCGCCGAGGGATTTGTAGAGCGCGATGACATCCGTCGTCACCGTCTTGTCGCTTTGCACCAGCGCGTCCTGCGTTTGATACATCGAACGCTCGGCATCGAGCACGTTGATGTAGTTTGCCAGGCCGTTGGCGTAAAGCTGGTTGGCCAGGCGCAGGGATTCCGCGCTCGACTTGACGGCGTCCGCCAGCGATTGCCGGCGGATTTGTTCTTTGGCGTAGGCCGTCATCGCATTCTCCACGTCTTCAAAGGCGCTCAACGCGGTGCTCTCGTATTGCGCCAACGCCTGTTCCTGGCGCGCGTTTTGAACTTTGATGTTCGCGCGAATGCGGCCGGCATCAAACATTCTCCATTGCACGGCGGGTCCCACGGACCAGAACTGGCTGCCGGACTTGAACCAATCATCCGCGCTCAAACCTTCAAACCCGGCGATGCCCGTGAGAAAAAATTTGGGAAATAGATCCGCTTTGGCGACGCCGATGTTCGCCGTGGCGGCCGCCAGTTGGCGTTCCGCCAGCGCGACGTCGGGCCGGCGCAACAACAAGTCGGAAGGCAGGCCGACGGGCACGCTCGGCGGCGCGGCGGGGATGGGTGCGACGGTGGCCAATTCGGTTTCCAGCGATTCGGGGGTTTGTCCCAGCAGGACCCCGAGCCGGTGAATCGAGGCGTCCAGCGCCGTTTCCAGCGCGGGCACCACCGCGCGGGTCGTGGCGAGCACCGTGCTGGCTTGCTGCACGTCGAGGTCGCTGGTCAGGCCGTTGGTGAAACGGTTTTGCACAATCGCGAGCGCTTGCTCCTGCGCGCGGATGTTGTCGCGGGCGATGTCCAGCCGCCGCTGATAACCACGCGCCTCGACATAGTTGCGGGCGACCTCGCCGAGCAGCGTGACGAGCACTTCGCGTTCGCCGAATTGCGCGGCGGCCATTTGCGCCTTGGCCGATTCCGTCGCGCGGCGTTTGCCGCCGAACACGTCAAGCTCCCAGGTCGCGTCGAAGCCCGCCTGGTAAACGTCGTTCTCAAACGGCACGCCCGCCGGCATGGGCAGCGAACCGAGCACCGGCTGGTGCTCCGATTGGCGGTTGCGGGCGTACGAGCCGGCCGCGTCCACCGTCGGCCAGAAATCAGCGGTGGTCATGTGGTAATGCGCGCGCGCCTCGCGCACGCGCGCCTGGGCGATGCGCAAGTCAAGGTTGGCGCCGGCGGCGCGTTCGATCAACGAATCCAGCTCGGCATCGTGAAAGTTTTTCCACCAGGCGGCGGCGGGGACCGCGGCGTTGGTGGCGCCGCCGGCGAGCGGCTGCCACTGTGCCGGCGTGGAGACGTTTGGCTTTTGGTAGTCCGGGCCAACGGTGGGAATGTTGGCGCAGCCGCCGGTCAGGAGCGCCAGGAGCGCCACGGCTGACAGATGATTTGGTTTCATAATTTTTGTCTTGATGGGTTTGGGTTGGTTTAAGAACGAATGCTTTGCATTAAATCCGCCGCCAGCGCCGTTTCGGCCACCCCATCAATCGGCGGACACACGGTGGCGCGAACGATGTTCGCGGGGTTGATGGCGCCAATTCCGCCCGCCATCAAACGAAAGGGAATGGCGGGCAGGTCCAGCAAGTGGTTCCAGTGATGGCGCTTTTCCTGGACGGTGGCCGGCATGATGCTTTCGATCTTCAGGCGAATCATCCAGTCTCCGAGCGTGTGAATTTCTGCCAGCATGACGAATTTGTTCTCCGCCGCCGCCGCCGCTTCCAAGTCCGCCAGATGGATCACCGCCTCGTCGCTGACTTCCACCACATCCACCCAACCGCTGGGCAGCGGCAGCGGCGGTGGCGAGGCGGTGTGCGCCAGAATCAGGTCAATGGTCCGGGTGGGAAGGGCGCTCATGCTGTGCTCGGAGGCAAAGGTCAGCAAGGGTGGATTGAAGAGCCGGGGCGAGACCAATTGCCGCAGCGTCGTCCCGGCGGTCTGCGGGTCATTTTGATGGAAACGCGTGCGCGATCCGTCTTCCGTGCAAATATCCAGGGTCAGGTCAGAATGGATGGTATTCATAATTTGTTCGATTGGTTGGTGATTTGTTTCTAAAGCTCTTGTTTCAGTTCCTGTTCGGCCTTCAGCCAGTCATTCAACGTCATCCCGATCATCCCGTTGCGCGCGGCGTAAAGCTCCTCGGCCCGTTGGCGGATGCGTTCAAAGTGGTGCGGCAATTGCGGCGTATGAATGGCGGTTGCGCGCGTAAGCCGGGTGGTCATATCCGGTGTTGGCTTTGTGCTTTTCATAATCAGATCAATGCATCATCACTTCGCGTTTGCCGTCGCCTTTTTTGAACATCAGCACCAGCGGCGTGACCAGTAAGCAGACCAGCGCCAGCCAGCGGAATGCATCCACGAACGACAGCATGTTGGAATGCAGCAGGAGGAATTCGTACAGCGCGCGCAGCGTGCCCGGCCCGGCCTGGGCGGTTCCCAAGGACTGGGCCAAGACCACCGGTCCCGCTTGTGTGGCATTTTGATACGCCAGGTCATACGGCGTCAGATGCGTCACCAGATAGGCTTGATGCCGGAGCGCGCCGCGTGATTGCATGGTGATCGCCACCGCGATGCCGATGCTGCCGGCGAGATTGCGCGCGAGCGCGAACAGGCCGGTGGCGTTGCCCATCTGCTCGTTGCGAATGGTGGCCATGGCGACGGTCATCAGCGGAACCGACGTGAGCGAGATGCCCATCCCTTGAATGAAGTTGGGCCAGAAATAGGCCTGGCTGGACATGTCGAGATTGAAGTCGCCCATCAGCAGCGCGGAGATCGCCGTGAACAGCATGCCGGCGCCGACGAGAAGGCGATTGTCCACTTTGCCGGTCATGAGGCCCGCCAGCGGCGTGGCGAGCAACATGCCCCAGCCGCGGGACATTTGCGTCAAGCCGCTGACATAGGCGGTGTAGCCCATCAGGCCCTGCGCCAGCAGCGGCTGGAGATTCTGAATGCCATACAGCAGGAAGAAGACGATGGAGATGAGCACGGTGGCGGAGAGAAAGTTGCGGTCGGCAAACACCCGCAAATCCGCGAGCGATTCGCGGATCTTGAACTCCCGCGCGACGAACGCGACGAACGCCACGACCGAGATCACGGAGAACCAGCAAATGAAATTCGAGTTGAACCAATCATTGTCCTGGCCCTTGTTCAAGACGGTTTGCATCGTGCCCAGCCAGACGGCGAGAAAGAGGAATCCGAAAGCGTCAATGCGGCCGCGTTTGAGGCTGCGAAGGTATTCCGGGTCAAAAACGAATTGCTGAACCATCCACAACGCGATGATGCCACAGGGGATGTTGATGTAAAAAATCCAGCGCCAGGAATAGTTTTCCGTGAGCCAGCCACCCACGACCGGCCCCAGCACCGGCGCCAGGACGACGCCGGCCACGTAGGCCGCCATGGCCAGTCCGCGTTTGTTCGGCGGAAAACTCTCCATCAAAATCGCCTGCGAAATCGGCTGCAACGCGCCGCCACCGCAGCCTTGCAGCACGGACGCAAAAATCAGGAAGTTCAGATTGGGCGCCGCGCCGCAGGCGAACGAGGCCACCGTGAAGATGGCGATGCACATCATCAGAAACCGTTTCCGTCCGAACATACCGGAAAACCACGCGCTGGCCGGGAGGACGATGGCGTTCGAGATAAGGTAGCCGGTCTGAATCCAGGTGGCATTCGACACCGTGGAACCGAGATTGCCGGCGATCGTGTTCAGCGCGACGCTGACCACGGTCGTGTCGAGCACCTCGATGAAGGTCGGCAGAATCACCGCGATCGCGATGATCCACGGATTGATTCTGGGTTGGTTGTATTCGCCGCTCATAAGCGTAAAGTCTCCGGTTGGATCGAACTGGTTTGGGGTGGTTTGCCGCGCCCGAGGTTACTTGACGCGCACTTTGGGCGCGACGGACATGCCGGGGCCGAGCGCCAGCCCGCCTTCCGGCGAGTCGTCCAGGACAATTTTCACGGGCACGCGCTGCACCACCTTGATGTAGTTGCCCGTGGCGTTCTCCGGCGGAAACAAACTGAAGCGCGCACCCGCGCCAGATTGGATGCTTTCGACATGACCGCTGAACTTGTGATCGGGATAGGCATCCACCACCACTTCCACCGGCTGGCCGGCGCGCATGTGCGTCAGTTGCGTTTCCTTGAAGTTGGCGATGACCCAATAGTGGCGGGGCACAATGGCCAGCAGCGACTGGCCGGGCTGGATATACGCCCCCTTTTCCACCACGCGGCGGGTGACTTGACCGTCCTCGGGCGCGGTGACCTGGGTGTAAGACAAATTCAATTCGGCCTGCCGGACCCTGGCTTCGGACTGCTGCACGGCGGCGGCGGCGGTTTCCACCCCCGCCTCGCTCAAGGTCACATCCGCCGCCGCCGCCTTGGCCTGGCTGCGTGCCGCTTCCAGGTTGGCGCTGGCCGTGCGCGCCTGCGATTGCGCCGTGTCCAACGCGCTTTTGGAAACCGCCGTGACATCCACGGACTGGTACCGTTTGAGATCGTCCGCCGCGCGCTGATTCTCCGCTTCAGCGGCCGTGACCGCCGCCCGGGCCTGCGCGACTTTGGCCTCGCTGGCCTTCACCTGCGCCTGCGCTTGATTCACCTGGCTGCGCGCCGCCGCCAGATCCGCCCGGGCCTGGGCCAGGCTGGTTTCGTAATCGCGAGGATCCATTTTCAGCAGCACGTCGCCGGCCTTGACCGGCTGATTGTCGGTGACGAGCAATTCCGCGACGCGGCCCGGCACTTGCGACGCCATCGGAATGACATATCCTTCGAAAAAGGCGTCGTCGGTGGATTCATACGGCGCAACGCATTGGAAGTAATACGCGCCGGCGGCCAGCGCCACGGCGAGCGACGCGGCGCCAAGGATTTGCCGCCGGCTTATCTGCACGAGGCCCTGGCTGGGGGGCGAACTCTGGGGATTTTCGCCGCCGTTGGCATGGGCGCGCGGCAAAGCGGTTGGGGTCGCTGCTGCGGGGCGGCTGTCGCCGGTATCCGTGGCGTTGACGGTGTGCGAATCGTTTCGGTTGGTGTTCATATTTGTGTGTGTTTGTCTGGTTAAAGGTGCGTGGTTGTTTTGATTTCTTAACTTGCGGAATGCCGGGTTTGGAAATTTTTCAGGAAACGGCTTCGTCCAGCGAAAGGTTGCCGGCGGCCGGCACTGCGGCTGGCTTTCCCAACGCCCAGCGAAGCACCCGGGAAATGCGTTGGCGCAAGGCGTTCCGCCGCAGCCGACGCGCTGGGTTTGGCGAACCCGCCGCATCTGAAAGATTGGGGTGGGCGTGGTTGATCAGAATCGGGCAGGCGGCAAAACTGAATTCGCTCACCGGAATGAGCAACCGCTCGCGGTGGTCAGGTTGGGGATGAAGGTTCTTTTTCATTTTCGTTTCCAGGCGTGGGGTTTTACTGCGGCCATCCGGGTTCATTTCTGGGGGGTTCCCGGCGTGAGCGAGTCTAATTTGGCAAGGATCGCCTTGGGGCTGACCATGCCGACGATTTTTGCACGGACAGCGCCGTTGTAGAAATAGATCAGCGTGGGAATGGATTGAACCGCATACATGCTTCCCAGATCCGGATTGTCGTCCACGTTCACTTTGAAAATTTTTGCGCTGCCGTTGCAGGCGACAGCAACCTCGTCCAAAACCGGTTCCATCAGCCGGCACGGTTTGCTCCAGCCGGCGAGAAAACCAACCAAGACGGGTTGCGCACAGTGCAAAACTTCCGCCTCGAACTCGGGATCGTTGATTTCGTTGGCTTGCTTGGTATTCATATCAGTTTTTCGTCGTTGTGCTGCTGCTATATCATTCGCCGTGCCAAGCCTGCTGTTATGAATTAAATAGCTTAACCTAAGCTACTTACGGTTTTTAAAGCCATTGATAACCGGGGTTGAAATATCAAACGATTGGTTTTTCAACCTGGTTTTGAGTTGAAAATTCATCCTCGATGGCACAGCTTGTTTTCTATGGAAGCCGACAGTGACATTCGTTATGACTCAAGGTTCGATGCCAATTACCTCACGCAAATACTGCTGGAGATTGCGAACGAGCAGTCGCTGGAGAAGCTCCTGCAGAAACTGATTGACCGCTCGATGCAAGGGCCTCACATCGTATGTGTTCAGGTCTGGTTGATTGAAAAGGGGGACCTGTGCGCCACCTGCCCGCGTCGCCCCGAATGTCCCGACCAGTCCCGCTGCCTGCACTTGGCTGCCGTGAAAGCGAAGTCCATTGCCGGTCCAGGGAAAGGCTTCGGGCGGCTGGACCGGGAGACCGCGCGCGAGCCGCTGGGCGCGCCGCCGATCGGGAACGTGGTGGTCAGCGGCCGGCAGCGGGCGGTTCCGGATCTGAACCAACAGCCGGTATCTCTGCTCGATCCCGACTGGATGCGCGAAGAGGGCATTCGTGGTTATGTGATGAATCCGATCAGCTACCAAGGGGAGGCATTGGGGGCAATCATCTCCGCCACCCGCGAGCCGTTTCAGGATGAACTCCGGCCCTGGGGCTCCATTATCGCCAATCACATCGGCGCGGCGATTGCCAACGCGCGGGCGTTTGAGGAAATTCGCGTGACCGGCAAGCGCCTCGCGCAAGCCAACCAAAGGCTGGAGCAGGAACTCGCCGAACGCAAAGCGGGGGAGGAAAAGCTCCGGCAAAGCGAACAACGTTACCGCCGGCTGGTGGATACGGCGTCCGAAGGCATTTGGGAACTCGATGAGCAATACACCACCACGCTGGTGAACCGGCGCATGGCGGAAATGCTTGGGTATGAACCCCAGGAGATGGCAGGCCGGCGGCTGGGTGAGTTTCTGTTTGCGGACGACATGGCCTTGCTGCCAGGGCGGATCGCCGCGCGCCGCCAAGGGCTGACCGAGCGCTATGAGCAGAGATACCGCCACAAGGATGGCCGCGCGGTATGGATGTATGTTTCGGCCACGTCGGTCCGGGATGCCGGACAGCGTTTCCTGGGATCCTTCGCCATGCTGATGGACATCACCGAGCGCAAGCTTGCCGAGGAAGCCCTGCGGCGGACCGCAGGCTACCTGGCCGAAACACAAAGGCTGACCCACACCGGCACTTTTGTCAGCGATGCGACGACCAAACCTTTGTTCTGGTCGGAAGAACACCTGCGGATTTTTGGTTTTGATCCGCAACAGGGGTTGCCGACGCGGGACCAGGCGCTGCAGCGAATCCACCCGGAAGACCTTGGCCGGGTCATGCAGGCTTTCGATCGGATCATCCACGCGAAAGTGGATGCCGATGTCGAATACCGGGTCGTGTCACCCGATGGCACGGTCAAACACACCTACGCCCAAGGCCATCCCATTTTGAATGCCCATGGAGAGTTTGTTGAGATCGTGGGCACGACGGTCGATATCACGGAACGCAAGCGGGCCGAGGACGAGCTGCGCAAGCACCGGGAGCATCTCGAGGAACTGGTGAAGCAACGAACGGAAGAGCTGGTGGTGCTCAACCAGCTGGTTTATGGCTCGCTCGAGTCGGCCGATGTCGGCGCCTGGTGGATTGATTTCAGTGAGCCGGACACGTGCCACGCCTTGGATAATACCGCCAGGATGCTGGGCCTGAAGCCGGACCCGACCGGACAGAAGGCTTACCAGCTGAGTGCCTGGCACAAAATGCAGACGGATACCGCCGTGGTCTTTCCCGAGCATGCGCCGGTCATTGACCAAACGCTGGAGCGGTTTGCCGGGGCTGTTTCCGGAACGTATGAGAATTTCCGGGCGGTCCACCCGCTGGCCATGCCCGATGGTTCCATCAAATGGCTGGACTCCCGCGCCGAGGTCGCCCAACGGGACGAACACGGGCAGGCCCGGTTGATGACCGGCACCCTCATTGACATCACCAAGTTAAAGCGGGCCGAAGCCGAGCTGGCGGAAGCCAAAGCCCGCGCCGAAGCCGCCAATCGTGCAAAGAGCGCCTTCCTGGCCAACATGAGCCATGAGTTGCGCACCCCCCTCAACGCCGTGCTCGGCTTTTCCCGGCTGCTCAAGCACGATCCGGATGTGACCCCGCGCCAGCAAGAGACGTTGGACATCATTGCCCGCAGCGGCGAGCACCTGTTGATCTTGATTAACAATGTCCTCGACATGGCGAAGATTGAGTCCGGCCGGGTGGTCCTGGAGGAGTCCGAAGTTGATTTGCCCCGGTTACTAAGCGAAATCCAGTCGCTGATGGGGGTGGGAGCCGTGGAAAAGGGGCTGCGTTTCGCCTTGGAGCATGATCCCGATCTGCCCCGGTTTGTGGCCGTGGACGCGGGCAAGCTGCGCCAGGTGCTGCTGAATCTGGTTGGCAACGCCATCAAATACACGAACGCCGGCGGGGTGAAACTCCGTGCCAGGCTCGCCCGTCTGGATGATGTCGAAAGGGCACAGGTGCGCTTTGAGATTGAAGATTCCGGGCCCGGCATCAGCCCGGAGGACTGCCAGCGCATCTTCTTTCCCTTTGTGCAATTGGGCCGCCAGGCTCCTGCCGAGGCCGGGACTGGATTGGGGCTCGCCATCTGCAAGCAATATGTCGAGCTCATGGGCGGCCAGATTGGCGTGACCAGCCAGCCAGCCAAGGGATCGGTGTTTTATTTCACCATTCCCGTGAGCGTGCTGCCGTCGGTGGCGGAGCCTGAAGCGCCGGAGCGCGGGCGCATTTTGGGCTTGTCCGGGGGGCAGCCCGCTTGCCGGCTCCTGATTGTCGAGGACCAGCCGGAAAACCGGCTCCTGTTGCGAAGGCTCCTGGACCCGCTCGGCTTTGCGCTGCGCGAGGCCGTCAACGGACAGGAAGCCGTGGCCCAGTTCGAGCAATGGCATCCCGACCTGATCTGGATGGATATCCGCATGCCGGTCATGGACGGGCTGGAGGCCGTCCGTCGGATTCGGGCGACCCCGGCCGGCACCGCAACTAAAATCATCGCGCTCACGGCTCACGCCTTGGACGAAGAAAGCCAGCCCATTCTGGCCGCCGGTTGCGATGATCTCGTGCGCAAGCCCTTTCGCGAACAGGAGATCTTCGACGCCTTGACCCGGCACCTGCACCTGAAATTCATTTATGAAGAGGCAACGCGCAAGCAAAGCACGCCGGCGCCGCCGGGGCCAGCCCTGCGCCCGGAGCAGTTGGACGCCCTGCCGGCAGAACTGCGGCGGGATTTGCGGCAGGCCGTCATCGAACTGAACACCGCCCGCACGCAAGCCCTCATCGGACAGGTCACCGAACGAGATGCCTTGCTGGGGCGGGCATTGAACACGTTGGCCACGCAGTTTGACTACGACGGGCTTTGGAAATTGCTGGAAAAGGAACCGGCTCACCCGCGACCGGCGTTATGAGCGAGAACGCGCAACCGATACCAGCGCCGGAAGAGATTCTGGTGGTGGATGACACGCCCGCGAACCTGCGGCTGCTGACCGAGCTGTTGACCCCGCACAACTATCACGTCCGGCCGGCCTCCAACGGCGTGCTGGCGCTGAAATCGGTGGCTGCCAAGACGCCCGACTTGATCCTGCTCGACGTGAACATGCCGGGCATGGATGGCTACGAGGTGTGCCGGCGATTGCAGGCGGACGAGCAGAGTCGCCGCATCCCGGTCATATTCATCAGCGCTTTTGGCGACACGCGCCAGAAAGTGACGGGTTTTGAAGCTGGCGGCATTGATTACATCACCAAGCCCGTTGAAGCCGAGGAATTGCTGGCGCGGGTCCGAACGCATTTGCGGCTGCGCCAGGCCGAAGAAGCCTTGCGCAACGCCCACAACACGCTGGAACTCCGGGTGCAGGAACGCACCGCTGAACTCCAGGCCACCAATCAAGCCCTGCGGGCGAGTGAAGAAGCCGCCCGCCGGGCATTTGCGGAAATCGAGGCGCTCAAGTCCCAGCTTGAATTGCACAACAGCTATTTGCAGGCGGAGGTGGTGGAGGCCAAAGCCTTCGGCGAGCTCGTCGGGCAAAGCGCGGCGCTGCGGCAAATCTCCAGCCAGATTGATCTCGTCGCGCCCACGGACGCCTCGGTCTTGATTCTGGGGGAGACCGGCACGGGCAAAGAATTGGTCGCGCATGAGATCCACCATCGCAGCGCCCGCAAAGACGGCCCGATGGTCCGGGTGAATTGCGCCTCGATCCCCCGGGATTTGTTTGAAAGCGAATTATTCGGCCACCTGCGCGGTTCCTTCACGGGCGCGGCCAAGGATCGCGCCGGACGATTTGAGACGGCCGAAGGCGGAACCATTTTCCTGGACGAAGTGGGGGAAATTCCTTTGGACATTCAAAGCAAGCTGCTGCGCGTGCTGCAGGAGAAGCGTTACGAGCGGGTCGGCGACGATCGAACCCGCCGCGCCGACGTGCGCATTGTCGCCGCGACCAATCGCGACTTGAAGCAAGCAGCGGTCGCGGGGCGGTTCCGGGACGACCTTTTCTACCGGCTCAATGTTTTTCCGGTCCAGGTTGCGCCGTTGCGCGAACGCCGCGAAGACATTCCGCTGCTGGCGCAACACTTCATCAATTTGTCCGTGAAGGAAATGGGCTGTGCCAAGCCGCGCCTTACCCGCGCCGGCATGGTTCAACTTCAAGACTACAACTGGCCCGGCAACATTCGCGAGTTGCGCAATGTGGTCGAACGCGCCGTGATTCTTGCGCGTGGAGGAACACTTGGATTTGATCTGCCGGCAGAAACTACGCTGTCTCCCGCGCGCCGGGCGGCGCGGGCGGCGGACTGGACCGGACCGAATTATCTCACCGAGGCGGAACTGCAGCAGCGCGAACGCGAGAATCTCCTGATCATCCTTGAAAAAACCAATTGGAAAATCAAGGGCACTGATGGCGCGGCGGAATTATTGGGCGTCCATTCCGCAACGCTGCTGAGCCGCATAAAAAAGATGGGTTTAAAGCGGCCGGACTAGCGTTTCGCCGGCTGGGTGAGAGCAGCTTCAAGCGATCAAAAAAAGGATGCCAGAGTTCGCCGGGGACGATCATTGTGGCTTGGGTCGCAAAATTTGCTTTAACTTTTTCTCCAGTTCTGACTTCAAAACGAACGGGTCCAAACTGGCGTGGCGGTCCCGCAGCTGCCGCCGGGCTGGCAACGGCAGCATCCCCGGTGCGCAGAGCCGTTCGTACGCCGTCTGCGGCGACTCATAGCACTGATGCCAATGACTGCCTTCCCGCCACTTTTTCTCCAGCTTCAAGGACGGCAGAAAGAAGTTTTGCCAGGGAGCCCACACCTCGCGATACAACGCGCTGATCGGCGCCATCAGTCCCGGATCTTCCAGCCGGCCATACCCCAAAAACTGGCGCGCCCACGTCCAATTCTTTTGTTCCACATGGGCATTGTCATCGGAGTGATAGGGCCGGGAACGGGTAAACTCCACCGCCCTTTTCCGCTCCCGCATATAGGTCCACAGATGATGATTGAGAAACTCTCCGCCGTTGTCCAAATCGAACCCCAGCAGGGCAAAGGGCAAGCGCGCCTCCATCTGGCGCGTGGCCGTCAATACGCCCGTTGCGCCCTTATTCCACACGGCTCCGCCTTCGGTCCAGCCACTGAGAATATCGGTGTAGGTCACGCTCCAGATGAAATCCCCGGCCAAACTGCCCCCACAATGGGCCACGCTGTCGGCCTCCGTAGTGCCGCTCGTAGTAGGACAGCCACAGGCGCAGAATCGGTGCCAGCCGCTTCCCGCAGGGCTGTTCGACCGTCACCCACACTTGCCGCACCACCGGCTCAATCACGTCGTACAGTCGCGCCGGCATAAGCAGATGCTTGCTCGATGCTGTCCAGGAAAGTCCAAGAAAGTCCAAGAAAACACCTAAAACAAAGTGAAATTTCTTGCTGTCTGATTTATTTGCGCCAAGAATGTGGCTGTGATTGCGGGATACAATGGTGGCATACAACGTATAGACCATGAACCATAACCGCACTCGCAAGTCGTTCAATGCTAATAGATTGGGCCCGTAGCTCAGCGGTTAGAGCAGGCGACTCATAATCGCTTGGTCCCCGGTTCAAATCCGGGCGGGCCTACCAATCTTAAACCCCCGTTTTCCTTGCAGAAACGGGGGTTTTGGCTTGTGTTTATTGATGTTTACCTCGTTCTTAATTGCGGGCGCTGGCGGGCACGCCTTCCACCTTAGCCAACCCTAGCCCGCCTTGGCCGACATCCCTAGTTGCATCCAAAGTTGCATCCAAAATTTTGGATGCAACTTTGTTTTGAAAGGCCCATTTGACGGGCATTTGCTCGGGGTTGACCTTGAATTTGTTGATGAAGTATCCGTAGTTCTGCTCGGTGACTTGCACGCTGCTGTGCCGCAAGAATTGCTGCGCATCATAGATACCATACTTCATGGCAACTTGGCCGCCGGCGTAGGCGCGCAGGGCGTGATTCGACTTTTGGGTTTCCCATCCCAATCTGCGCAGCCACGCGGTCACACCGCGAAACAGGTTGTCGGTGCGGTAGGTCGTGCTGCCGGTGATGACTAAATCGTCCGGTTCGCCTCTCCAGCCGCGCAGATCGATCTGGATTTGCATTTGGGTGAAGAACGGGTCAAGGGCTTTGACTTGCAGCCAGCCAGTTCCACTTTTGACGGCGGCGTGGCTTTCAAGCACATGGAAACCGTTGCGAACTTGATGCCAGCCCCAGGCTACTTGGGAGACCTCGCCAGCGCGGAGTCCAAAGGCCAGTTCATGGCCGATGGCGAGGTAAAGATTGCGGTCCACCTCGGCCAGGGCTTCCCACTCGACGAGGGTCTTCTGAACAATTTCATCCGGCGGCGGGTTGTAGGCAATTTTGGGGACGGTGCGCCCGGTGAATTTGGCGGCTTCGCCTGCCTTGACAAATTCCGCCATCACGGGGTGGTATAGGCCGCGCGTTTTGTAGTGCTCCTCGCACTTGGGGGTGAACATGCTTTTGATGCGTCGCCAGGACGAATTGGCGGTGCGCCGCATGGAGGCAGCGGCGACTTGGTCGGATTCGGCCAGGGCGGACTTGTTGACATCGGCAAAGAAGTTCCGGGCCAGGGAGGCGGTAAGCTGGCTGATGGTGCCGGACTCAGGAACGAGGCGTTTCAATTCGTTCGCATTCCGCTTGCGCGTCTTGGTGTTGGCGTCGCTGGGGGAATCTTTGTAGGCGGCAATCAGCTCGCCAATGGTCCCGGTGACTGTCTGCCGGAGCTTTGTGGGGTCGAGCGCAGCGGTTTCGCCAGTGATGACGCTTTTCGTGATGGCGGCGTATTTGGCCTTGGCAATCTTTTGGGCGTCGGTGGCGTCGGTGCATTCGGTGCAGCGCAAATAGCGTTCGCCGCGAAAGGTGAACACAAAATAGTAGGCGTCGCGGCCAGGGCGCTTGAAGAGGCGGAATTTTGATTTCATGGTTTGGTGGGGGCTGAGGATTTCCGGGGGCGGCCACCGAGCGCGCCATTATGTTTGGCGGCAGCCACTTTCTTGGCGCTCTTGGATTGGCCGCCACGCCGACCAAGGGACACGGCGGCGGGGTCCTTCGTTTTTGACTTAGTCTTCATACATTTTTGTTTGCAGGGAGCTGATTTGCTCCCGAGAGGCATCAGTTTAACCCAAGCGGTTAGGTTTGTCAATTGAGGTGGCGTGGTGGGGTCTGCTGATTTTCCGGAGCATGTCCTGTTTGTGTGTGTCGCGCTGACCCACGCGGAATCGGCCAAGCTCACCGAGGGTGCGGTCCCCGTCAGTGCCATTCAGCACAGTATGGTTGTTGGCGGCGGCGAATGCCTCAAGGCTGTGGTGGTCATGATGGCCAACATGGTGGCGCTTGCCAACAGGACCAATGGCGTCGGCTGCTTCGCACCACACCGCCCACTTGGTCAAGCCTGTTTCATGTTCCGGGGTGCCATGCTCGTCGAGAATGAAGGGTTTCATATTTTTGAAAAGGAAACGCCGCGCCCGGACAGGGTTACGTTGTTGGGACGGATTAAACTTTTAGAATTGAATTGAGGGCATTATATCGCCCCGCCCGCCCGCCCGTTGGAAGGCTTGTTTTCATTTAGCCTTTACAGCCTTTACAGGGGGCTTAGCAGGTTTGGTGGGAAGGGCGGCTTCATGCATGACCTTGCGAATTTCTGCGGCATTCATGGTGGCCTGCACTAGGTGCTTGACCAGCATCACGCGGGCGCGGTGGACTTCGCGACGAAGAGTAAGGCAGTGGAGGGCAAAACAGATTTCGGTCACCTTGGTGTCGGTGAAGCCCGTGCCCTTTTTGGCGGCTTCCAGAAGAAACCAGCCATCCTCAGAGAGGAGCATATGTTTGCCGCGTTTGCGCATATATGTTAGCAGTTTTAGCCGTTTTGTGGTCCCGTCGGTGGATATCCAACTGGATATCCAGTTGGCTTTCGTTTGCGATCAAACCCCGATGTTTATTGATTGATACTGCAAACTGGATATCCATGTCAAAATAATTAATTGAATAATGTATGCATCCGATACATATTCTTGGCATGAGTGCGGCGAACAAAAAGTTGTGGAACTCACTTTCCCTGGGCGACGGAAACAGGCTGGCATATTGGTCTGGTTCAAGGTGGTCACGCGGGATATGCCGATCAACCTAACGAAATTATGAGCGTGGTCCAGAAATACTATTCAGTGACCGAAACCTGCTTCCTGCTGTCGGTGTCGGCTGACACGGTGCTTCGGCGGATCAAGTCGGGTGATTTCGGCGGGGGGGAGC
>Ga0302275_10001395_pt1 | contig 25954 bp, 37 predicted proteins | sample III_Bog_N2_2_FD_200229 | JGI IMG/M metagenome (GOLD analysis project Ga0302275, IMG submission 200229) | Peat permafrost microbial communities from Stordalen Mire near Abisko, Sweden - III_Bog_N2_2 | ecosystem: Environmental > Terrestrial > Soil > Wetlands > Peat | place: Sweden: Abisko... | reverse complement strand
CCAGGACCGCGCCAACGACAGCGGCAACGTTCCGGCCGGCGAACCGGACTGCAACGGCGGCGACAATCCGGGCGACGGCGGCCTGTCGCCCATCGCCTGCAACGATGGCGGCTTTTCTGACGTCGTGAGCGGCAATGTCTCCTACACCAGGGAACCGCTCTACGTCACCGCGGCCTACGAGCGGCACATGAAGGTGAACCGGCAAAGCGATATGACCGGCATCTATTCGAGCGCCCCGCCATCCAATTACACCGGCCCTATCACCACCAACGATCCCACCTTCACGGGAGCCAACACCACGTTCGTCAACAGCGCCGGTTACCTGTTCTGGGTGCCGACGGCCTTCTACAACGCTGAGGTAGCCGACGAGGACGCAGGCAAGGTGGGTATCCAATATGGATTCTTTCACCGCAAGACCATCGTCAGCGCCATCGCAGAAAGCATGCACCGTTATGTGCCGGGTTACCTGGAGTGGCAGAACGAGCGCCAGCGACTGGGCAGCTGGTTAGCCGGTACCCAGGCCATCGGCCGGTTCGACAGCCTGTCCTTTGGCTGGGCCCACGCCTACCGCGCCCCAGGCGACCCCTGCCAGCACAACGACTGCTTCCAGAACGCGCCCTACGCCGCCTCGGCCGATGGCGACATGACCGGTGGCCGCGGCATGGATAACGAGTCCAACCTCGTGACCGTCGCCTACCGGCACCGCATCGGCGAGGGACTTGAGCTTTACAGCGACTGGGCAGGCACCTTCAACCACCCCTATGCTCACTTCGACCTGGGCGCCGGCGGGCGCGGGGTCACAACCGACTGCCACGACGCGTCAGACACCGCGGGCAACCAGCTCAGCAACCCTCACTGCTGGGCCGGCGGCCATCTGAAGGCATTCTCCGTCGGCCTCGACAAACGCTTCTAGCACGTGCACGGCGCATCGCGGCTCGGCCGGGCCGCGATGTCCCTCTCGCAACAACCGCACACCGCCCGGAACGTCCCTGCCGCCCGCAGCCTGCCATCGCATACAATGGTCGGTATCCCGGTCGTGGAGGGTCGCCCTGTTCGCTGCGCTTGTGAACTGTCTGAAGCCTATCGCCAGCCTGCGCCAATCCCTGCTCGGCGGGTTGCCCGCGCAGTTGGCTGCCCATCTGGCCCTGGCGCCCCAGACCGGCCTGCGCCACTACCTCAAGACCCTGCAACAGACCGACCAGACCTTCCAGGGCCTCTACCACTGGAACCTGTTCGACGCCGCGCTCCTGATCCCCTACTTCCTGGTCATGATCATCCTGGCCATCTACGGTGTGCATCGCTACACCATGTGCTACCTCTACTTCAAATACCGCAGGAATGCCAACCCCAATCCCGATAGCCATTTCGACGATCTGCCTTCGGTCACCGTGCAGCTGCCCATCTTCAACGAGCAGTTCGTCATTGACCGCCTGATTGAATCGATCTGCGCAATGGAGTACCCCAAGGACAAGCTCGAGATCCAGCTGCTCGACGACTCGACCGACGAGACCCAGCAGGTGGCGGCGGAGATCGTGGCGCGCTACGCGGCCCTGGGCCATCCGATCGTCTACATTCATCGCACCAATCGCCACGGCTACAAGGCCGGCGCGCTCGATGCCGGCCTCAAGGTGGCCAAAGGCGAGTTCGTCGCCATCTTCGACGCCGATTTCATGCCGCCGCCCGACTGGCTCATGAACGTCGTCCACCACTTTGCCGAGCCGGGCATCGGCATGGTGCAGACCCGCTGGACCCACCTCAACCGCGACTACAGCATGCTGACCCAGATTGAGGCCATCCTGCTCGATGGCCACTTTGTGCTGGAGCATGGGGCGCGCTTCCGCTCCGGAGATTTCTTCAACTTCAACGGCACCGCCGGCATGTGGCGCAAGCAGGCCATTGCCGACGGTGGCGGCTGGCAGCACGACACCCTCACCGAAGACACCGACCTCAGCTACCGCTCGCAGATGGCCGGCTGGCGCTTCAAATACCTGCCCCACATCGAGTGCCCCGCCGAGCTGCCCATTGAGATGACCGCTTTCAAAACCCAGCAGGCGCGCTGGGCCAAGGGGCTCATCCAGACCAGCATCAAGGTGCTGCCCCAGATCTTCCGCTCCAACGTGCCGCGCCGCATCAAGATTGAGGCCGTCTACCACCTCACCGCCAACCTCAGCTATCCGCTCATGATCGTCATGTCCGCCCTGCTCATTCCGGCCATGATCTGCCGCTTCTACCAGGGCTGGTTCCAGATGCTGCTGATCGATGTTCCCCTGTTCACCGCCTCCACGTTTTCCATCGCCGTCTTCTACGTCATGAGCGAGCGCGAACTGTTTCCCAAAACCTGGATGAAGACCTTTCTCTATCTGCCGTTTCTCATGGCGCTTGGCATCGGTCTCACCGTCACCAATACCAAGGCGGTCATGGAAGCTCTGTTCGGAATGAAGAGCGCATTCGTCCGCACGCCCAAGTACCGCGTGGCCAAGAAGGGCGAAAAGTCGCAGGCCGCCAAGTACCGCAAGCGCCTGGTGCTTGCGCCATGGATTGAGCTGGCTTTGGGAACGTATTTTTTCCTGGCCATTCTCTACACCTTCTCCAACCACAACTACTTCACCGCGCCGTTCCTGATCCTGTTCGTCATCGGCTACTGGTACACCGGCCTCATGAGCCTGCTGCAAGGCCGCTTCGAACGCTGGAAGACAGGCACAGCCAACACCGACGACGAATCCAGCCCCAAGCCCTTCCCGGTCGGGGTGTGACATGCAACCCCAGTCGATTGTCTGGGATACCATAAAGGCTGCAATCAACCTGCGCAGGCATGGTGTAGATTTCGAGGAGGCAGCAACTGTTTTTCGCGATCCGCTCTTGCTCGTGCAGCCCGATGTGGAGCATTCTGAAGAGGAGGAGCGGTGGCTGGCCCTCGGAAAGTCTGATCGGCAACTGCTTCTCGTTGTAGTGCATACTGACGACGAACAGACAATTCGGCTCATCAGCGCCCGCAAGGCCGAGCCGGTGGAAAGGAGACGATATGAGCAACAGCCTTAATCAGGTAGTGAAGGACGATGATATGCGCGATGAATACGATTTTTCCAATGCCGTCCGTGGCAAATATGCCGATCGTTTCCCGAAAGACGTGGTGATGGTGACCCTTGCTCCCGACGTCGCGGAAGCTTTCCCTGACGCTAACGCCGTCAACGAAGCTCTGCGCGTCTTGCTTAAGGCAGCAAGGAAGGTTGCGCCAGCAGCGTAAGATTTGACCGGCCGATATTATTCCCGCATTCGTCGCTGGACTCTCGCCGTTAGTGTTTGCCCATCCAGCAAAGACACAAACTGCCAGGTGCAAAACCCCTCAGCCCCCTCCGCTACAATAGACATACGCGCCAGCCGCGACGGGAGACACAAGAATCCCCCGCCCGGCTGGCGCGTCTGACTCTTATGCTGACCAAACATCTGCCCGAAGCCCTTACCTTTGACGACGTGCTGCTGGTGCCCGCCTACAGCGAGGTGGTGCCCGCCACGGTGAGCACGCAGACCCAGCTCACCCGCGCCATCACGCTCAATACGCCGCTGCTTTCCTCGGCCATGGATACCGTCACCGAGTCGCGCATGGCCATCGCCATGGCGCAGCAGGGCGGCATCGGCATTGTGCACCGCAATCTCACCATCGCCGACCAGGCCGGCGAGATCGACAAGGTCAAGCGCTCGGAGAGCGGCATGATCGTCGATCCAGTCACCATCGGTCCCAACCAGCTGATCGCCGACGCCCTCGAAGTGATGCGCCGCTACAAGATCTCCGGCGTGCCCGTTACGCAGGGCAAAAAGCTGGTCGGCATTCTCACCAACCGCGACCTGCGCTTTGAGACCCGCACCGACATCCCCGTCGGCGACGTGATGACCAGCAGCAACCTCATCACCGTTCCCGTCGGCACCACGCTTGAAGAAGCCGAGCTGATCCTGCACAAGCACCGCGTGGAAAAGCTCCTCGTCGTCAACGACGAGTACGAGCTCAAGGGCCTCATCACCGTCAAGGACATCCAGAAGAAGCTCAAGTATCCCAATGCCAGCAAGGACGATCAGGGCCGGCTGCGCGTGGGCGGAGCGATTGGCGCGACTGGTGATTTCCTGGAGCGCGCCGCGGAGCTGGTCCGCGCCCGCGCCGATGTGCTGGTCATCGACTCCGCACACGGCCATCAGATTCGCGTACTCGATGCCGTTCGCGCCATCAAGAAAGCCTTCCCGAGTGTCGACCTGCTGGCCGGCAATATCGCCACCTACGAGGGCGCGCTGGCTCTGATTGATGCCGGTGCGGACGCTATCAAGGTCGGCATCGGCCCCGGCTCCATCTGCACCACACGCATGGTCACCGGCGCCGGCATGCCGCAGGTCACAGCTATCGCCGAGGCCTACCGCGCAGGTCGCGAGCGCGCCATTCCGGTGATCGCCGATGGCGGCATCAAGTACTCGGGCGAGATCACCAAAGCCATCGCCGCTGGCGCCAGCTCGGTCATGATCGGCTCGCTCTTTGCCGGCGTCGACGAGAGCCCCGGCGAGACGATTCTCTACCAGGGCCGCAGCTTCAAAAGCTACCGCGGCATGGGCTCGCTGACTGCGATGGGGCAGGGCTCCGGCGAGCGATACTTCCAAAGCACAGCCGACATGGCCAGCGCCGAGTTGGGCAGCGAGGGCGTGGTGCAACGCGAGCGCGCCAGCCAGAATCGCCTGGCCAAGTTTGTTCCCGAGGGTATTGAAGGGCGCGTTCCTTATCGCGGCCCCCTCGAGTCCATGGTTTTCCAGCTTGTCGGCGGCCTGCGCTCCGGCATGGGCTACCTGGGCTGCGGCAGCATCACCGAGCTACAAGAGAACGCGCAGTTCGTGCGCATCTCCGGCGCCGGCCTGCGCGAAAGCCATGTCCACGACGTGATCATCACCCGCGAGGCGCCCAACTACCATGTGGAGTAATCGCCCCCGCAGCGGCCTCCTCTACTGGATCTACATCTGGCTGCCGGTCGCAATCGGCATCGCCATCATCGTGATCGAATCCACGGAGATGTTCGGCTCCAACCACACCAGCGGTCCGCTGCGCCGCATCGTCGAGTTTTTCATCGGGCACATGGCCAACGCGCGCTGGGAGCTGGTTCACCATTACATCCGCAAGACCGGCCATTTCTTCGGCTACGGCTTCATCGGCCTGGCCTGGCTCCGCGCCTGGTGGTTTACGCTGCCGCGAACCAGGTTTCTCCAGGACGCGGTGCTGGCGCTGCTGGGCACCGCATTGGTCGCCAGTTGCGATGAGTGGCACCAGAGCTTTCTGCCCAACCGCACCGCATCGGCGTGGGATGTGCTGCTGGACTGCACCGGCGCCATCGTGCTTCAGTCGCTGATCTATATCTTCATGCGTTGCTTCAGGCCCAAGCACCTGGATCGAGCAGCATAAAACACAATCAGGCTACAGCCGTTCTCCAATTGCTGTACACCGAAAGCACGATGATAGGTGGCTTTTCCCTAAGAAAAAGCCGCCTTGCACGCAACTAAACAGAGCACATGAATTGCAGAACTGCTCTAGTGCGCGTGAACGTAATAGATCACGCCGTCGTGATCGTCCGTCAGCAACAATGCGTCCTGCCCCACACGCAGGATCCCGCACGGCCGCCCCTTCACTTTGCCGTGATCGAGAAAGCCGGTCATGAAGTCGCGTGGCTTGCGGTTGTTGGCGTCGAAGCGGACCAGTCGATAGCCCGCGCCGATCTCCACATGGCTGGCTCCGTGCAACGCCACCAGGAACGAATTGCCAAGAGCCTTGTTGCCCGAGTCAAAGTATTCAAGGCCGAGCGGCGAGCTGTGCGCGGCGAACGTGGTGAATGCCGCGGGGACTTTTGTGCAGTCGAACTGCGCGGGATGCGGCCCGGCAGGCGGCGCAGGCACCACGTGCTCGCCGGGCTTGGGATCGGCAATCAGATGGTCCGCGTGCGCCGTGCCGTGATCGAAGTAGCATGTGGGCCAGCCATAGTTGGCGTCGCTTGCAACCGGCCGCGCATTGCCGTCGAGCTCGAAGAACGTGTCCTCGGGCGCGCCGTTGCCCAGGTGATCCGCTCCCATGTTGGTGGCGAACAGTGCGCCGCCGTCGATAGCTGAAACGTACTCCATGCCCACCGCATTGCGTAGTCCGCGCGCGATGATCTGCTGATGCGATCCGTCCGGGTCCATCACCGTCAGCGTGGCGCGCACCTCTTCCTTCTCATTGCACGCATTGCACGAGCTGCCCACCGTAAGGTAGAGCCGCGTCTTGCCGTGCAGGCTTGCAAAAGCAACAGTACGCGTGAGATGCCAGCCGCCGTACTTGTAGTTGAGCCCATAGTCGGGATAGCGCGCCAGCACCTCCGGCGGCCCGGTCGGCGCACGGTCGCCCGCGCTGTACTTGTATCGAAGCAGGCGATCTGTCAGCGGCAGATAAAGCCACGACTGCGCTGACTTGCCGCTCTGCGCGGGCTCGGTAAAGAAGGCAATGTTGTTGGGATTGCGCAGGTGTTCGAGATACGGCGTAACGTTGGAAAACTTGCCCGTCTTCTCGTTCCATCCATCGAGAATGTAGACCTTGCCGAGCGCGTTGTCGCCCAGGTCATGCATGTCCGTCGCGAACACGCGGTGATCCGGCGCCATGGTCATGAAGCGGATGCGCTTCAGCCCCTCTGCGGCAACGTTGATGGCGAAGTTGGAGGGGAGATTGAGCGTGAGACTCTTGCCGTTGGCAAGCTGAATGGGATGCGGCGTGAGTTGCTGCGCAGAGAGTTGCGCTGATGGAAAAATTGCCGCGCACAGCGCAGCGCCAATAAGGACTCGTCGTACCGGCTGCATCATGCCAGTTTGACGTTCGCCAGACAGCAAAAGGCTGCCTTCACCCGCAAAAACAACACGGGCGTCCGCGCAAGCGAACGCCCGTGGTGGTTCATTGGCGAAGACAGCTTCGCCGGAACAGCGAGGCCTATGCAGCCTCTTCGCCCGGCTCTTCCTTCTTGCTCTCTTCCAGTTGCTTTTCCAGTTCGGCGCGCTTCTTGGCCTTGATGTCCTCGCGCTTCTGGCGCTTCACTTCCAGCTGCTTTTCAGCGCCCAGAAGCTCGATGAAGGCCTTCTCGCCGCCGTCACCCTGGCGGAAACCGGCGCGCACAATGCGCAGGTAGCCGCCCTGGCGATCGCCGTAGCGCGGAGCCACAACGTCAAACAGCCGCTCGACCGAGGCGTCGGTCATGAGAAAGCTGAGCGCCTGACGGCGCGAGTGAAGATCGCCCTTCTTGCCCAGGGTGATCATTTTTTCAACCAGCGGACGGACAGCCTTGGCCTTGGCCACGGTGGTCTGAACGCGGTCCTCGATGATGACGGACGTGACCAGGTTGCGCAACAGGGCGCGGCGATGGCTGGTGTTGCGTCCGAGTTTGAATCCTGAATTGCGATGGCGCATGATGCAACTCTCTTTCGAATCAGTGATTAGTGTCGAGTGGCTAGTGATTAGTCCTCAGTGGAGAGCCCCCGGCTAACCACTGATCACTAACCACTAATCACTGCCTTAAAAATTTTCCGTCTCGGTGGGCAGCTGCAGGTCCACGGAATCCAGCGGCTCGTCCTCGTCGTCGTAGCGGCCATAGCTGGCGGCCAGGGCGGCAGCGGGAGGAATGCTGGTAGGTCCGGGAACCGGGTTGCCGTTTTCGTCAATCTTCATGCCCAGCGAGAGACCCATCTGCGCAAGAATTTCCTTGATCTCGTTCAGGCTCTTGCGGCCAAAGTTCTTGGTCTTCAGCATCTCGGCTTCGGTCTTCTGCACCAGCTCGCCGATGGACTGAATGTTGGCATTCTTCAGGCAGTTGTAGCTGCGGACAGAAAGCTCAAGCTCTTCCACACTGCGGTTCAGATTGTCGTTGCGCAGCAGGCCGCGGCTCTCTTCCCCGCGCGCCTCGGCTTCGATTTCTTCTTCGAAGTTGATGAAGATGTTCATGTGGTCCTTGAGCAGCTTGGCGGCCAGGCCCACCGCATCGGCGGGCAGAACCGCGCCGTTGGTCCACACTTCGAGGGTCAGCTTGTCGTAGTCGGTGATCTGGCCCAGACGCGCGGCTTCCACGATATAATTCACGCGGCGCACAGGCGAGTGAACGGAGTCAACGGGAATGAAGCCCAGGCCCAGGTCGGCGTCGAAGTTCTTGTCGGCCGAGATGTAGCCGCGCCCCTTCTTCAGGCGCATCTCCATGTCCAGCTTGCCGCCTTCCGACAGCGTGGCCAGATATATGTTCTTGTCCAGAATCTCCACATCGCCGTCGGCTTCAATCATGCCGCTGGTCACAACGCCCGGCTGGTCGGCGCGCAGATAGAGCGCCTTCGGTCCCTCACCGGCGAGCTTGAATGGAACCTGCTTCAGGTTCAGGATGATGTCGGTCGCGTCTTCAACCACGCCGCCGATCGACTGGAACTCGTGCAGCACGCCTTCAATGCGAATCGCGGTAACCGCCGCGCCCTCGATCGAGCTCAGCAGGGTCCGGCGCAGGGCGTTGCCGATGGTCGTGCCAAATCCGCGCTCAAACGGCTGCGCGCTGAACTTGCCAAACGTGTCTGAAAGCGTCTCCGCATCCACGGCCAAACGCTTCGGCTTTTGAAATCCTCTCCACAACATAGGCTGGTCTCATTTCCCGCGCGGCATGTACGTCGCGAAGCATTCTGCGGCGGCCGCGCAAGTTCTCCTTCGGTTTGAAATACAGTGGACGGTGAACGGTGGTCAGTGGATGGTAAAAAACCCGATCGGGTCTCTCACCGTCCACTGTTCACTGCCTACCGTTCACTCTTACTTGCTGTACAGTTCGACGATCAGCTGTTCGTTGATCGGCAAATTGACATCCTTGCGCCTGGGCAGTGAAAGAATGCGGCCGGTGAAGGTGTCGAAGTTGGCTTCGAGCCAGGTCGGAACCGGGTTCTGCGCCGCGTACTGCGCTCCTTGCTCCACGATGAGTAGCTTGCGCGCGCTCTCGCGGATGGCGATCTCATCGCCCACCTGCACCTGGTAAGAAGGAATGTTCACCTTGCGGCCGTTGACGGTGACATGGCCGTGGCGAACCACCTGCCGCGCCTGGCGGCGCGAGATAGCGAAGCCGAGACGGTAGGCAACGTTATCCAGGCGACGCTCCAACTGTTGGATCAACAGTTCGCCGGTAACGCCCGTGGCGCGGTTGGCCTTCTCGTAGTACTCGCGGAACTGGCCTTCCAGCGTGAAGTACATGCGCTTGGCCTTCTGCTTTTCATGCAGCTGCAGGCCGTAGCCTACAATCTTGGCCTTGCGGTCTTTGCCATGCATGCCCGGAGGGAAATTGCGCTTCTCAATCGGGCAGCGGTCGGAAAGGCACTTGGTGCCCTTCAAAAAAAGCTTGGTGCCTTCGCGACGGCAAAGGCGGCAGACGGGTCCTGTATAACGTGCCATGTTTCCTTCTTCTCCCTACTTCGGATGACGGCCGGTTTACGGTCCTCCGGACTCTTGATCCAGAGGAGCCTTCCTCCCGGCCCATGTTAGGGGTCAGGGATCAGGGGTCAGGGGTCAGTTGATTTGTGCTCGATCTACCCGCACTGGACTGTCCCCGGTCCTGTTCCCGTTCCCAATGTCAGGATCGAGATCTGAGGTCAGTTGAATCAATTGGCTGTCCAACGCCACATCTGATCCCTGACCCCTGATCCCTGACCCCTGCTTCTTAGACTCGACGACGCTTCGGCGGCCTGCAGCCGTTGTGCGGCACAGGCGTCACGTCGCGGATGGAGCGCACCTCGATGCCGGCCGCTGCCAGCGCGCGGATGGCCGACTCGCGGCCCGAACCCGGACCGGAGACGCGCACATCGACCGCGCGCAGGCCATGATCGCGGGCAGCACCGGCAGCGTTGGACGCCGCCTGCTGCGCCGCGAAGGGCGTGCCCTTGCGCGAACCGCGGAACCCCAGCGAGCCCGAGCTCTTCCAGCTCAGCGTGTTGCCCACCGGGTCGGTGATGGTGACGATGGTGTTGTTGAATGTAGCCTGAACGTGCGCAATGCCAAACGGAACATTCTTGCGCTCGCGCTTCTTGAACTTCTTGTTCTTGCCCGCCTTGCCGGCGCCGGCTTTCTGCTCTGGCTTCGCCATTTAGGTTTTACCCGTCGCTTTCTTCTTGCCGGCAACTGTGCCCTTGCGCGGGCCCTTGCGCGTGCGGGCGTTGGTGTGTGTGCGCTGTCCGCGAACCGGCAACGAACGCCGGTGACGCGTGCCGCGGTAGCTCTGAATGTCGATCAGACGCTTGATGTGCATCGAGACGTCCTTGCGCAGGTCGCCCTCGACGTTACCCTCGTCCTCGATCACCTGGCGGATGCGGTTCACCTCGTCCTCGCCCAGATCCTGGATCTTCTTGAAGGGATCGACGTTCGCCTTCTCCAGAATCTTGGCGGCGCGGGGATCACCGATGCCAAAGATGTACGTGAGCGCGATCCGTGCCTGCTTGTTGCGAGGCAGATCGACGCCAGCAATACGTGCCATGTTAAATCCTTTGCTGCTTCAGGTTATGTGCCCCTCGCCGCAGCGAGTTCGCACGGTGTGTGTCTGAAGCTTCCAGAGGTTCATCGCAAGCCTTGACTCAAGCTAACTAGCCCCTTGTTCGAGTTATCCGCTTCTAGGTGTCAGTTTTCAGTTCAGAACCCTTGTGAGCGGGCCTTTAACCGATAACTGACAACTGATCACTGACATCTCTCGCGAAAGCTTCCACATATGCCAGGCCCAATTAGCCCTGGCGCTGCTTGTGCTTTGCGTTTTCGCAGATCACCCTGACCACTCCCTTGCGGGTGATGACCTTGCACTTCACGCAAATCTTCTTTACCGATGCACGGACCTTCATTGTCTACTGCCCTTCCTTCAAGAAAACTTATTTGTACCGGTACACGATGCGTCCGCGGTTCAGGTCATACGGACTCAGCTCCACGGCTACGCGGTCGCCGGGCAAAATGCGGATGAAGTTCTTGCGCATTCTCCCCGAAACATGGGTCAGCACCTCGTGATTGTTCTCGAGCTTGACCTTGAACATCGCATTCGGCAGGGTTTCAACAACCACTGCCATCACCTCAATCGCGTCTTCCTTCGACAAACCGCATCCAATTCCGGTGCTTCCAGCACCTTTGACCTTTGGACTGAGAGATTTACTCAGTCAAGACTCTCGCCCCGGTCGCGGTAACCGCCACCGTGTGCTCAAAATGAGCGCTCATGCTGCCATCGGCGGCAACCGCCGTCCAGCCATCGCCCAGCACCTTCACATCCGCCTTGCCCGCGTTCACCATGGGCTCAATGGCGATCACCATGCCGGTCTTCAGCTTCATGCCCCGGCCCCGCTCGCCAAAGTTCGGCACCTGCGGATCCTCGTGCATGTGCACCCCGATACCGTGGCCCACAAAATCCCGCACCACCGAGAACCCTTCAGCCTCCACCACATCCTGCACGGCCGCACCCACATCGCCCAGCGTCGCGCCCGGCCTCACCGCCGCAATGCCCGCATGCAGTGACTTCTCCGTCACTTCCAGCAGCCGCGCCGCGTCCGCGTCGATCGAGCCTACCGGAACAGTGATCGCCGCATCCCCATAGTAGCCGTCGACCACCGCGCCAAAGTCCACCGAGACAATATCGCCTTCCTTCAAAACCCGCTTGGCCGAAGGAATGCCATGCACCACCTCGCTGTTGACCGACGTGCACAGCACGCAGGGAAATCCGTGATAGCCCTTGAAGGCTGCCTTCACGCCCAGCTCGTCCACGCGCGCCTGCGCCGCCTTTTCCAGATCGAGCGTCGTCGCGCCTGGCTTCACGTGGGCACGCACCAGCTCCAGCACCTCGCGAACCACCTGGCCCGCGCGGCGCATCTTCTCGATCTCCTGCGACGACTTCAGAACAACAGCCACAAAACCAACCTTCAGTGGTCAGAGATCAGGGGGCAGAACGGGGTGCCTGGCTCGGCTGACCCCTGAAAGCTGACCCCTGATCCCTGCCTCTCTCACGCGCAAACCCGCCGTTCGGCTACGCTTCGCTGCGTAACCGCTCGACGGCGGCGACGATGCCGGCAGCGATCTCACCAATCGGCCGGTCTCCATCCACTTCCGCAAAACGTCCCAGACCCCGGTAGTGCTCGATCACCGGCGCAGTCAATCCCTCATAAGCGCGCATGCGCTCCTTGAAGACTGCTTCCGTGTCATCGGCTCGCTGGACCAGCGCCGCACCCTCTATGTCGCAGAATCCATCCCGCTTGGACGGATGCATGTACACGTTATAGATGGTCGCGCAGACAGGACAGTTCCTGCGCCCCGTAATCCGGCGCAGTAATTGATTATAGTCCACCTGGATGCTGACGGCAATCACCGGCAGCGTCTGGCCCTCGGCTGCCAGCCGCCCGTCCAGCCAGGTGGCCTGACCCAGCGTGCGGGGAAACCCGTCCAGGATGTACCCGTTCCCCGTATCCGGCTCGTGCAGCCGGGCCGCCACCATCTCATTCACCAGCGAGTCGTGTACAAACTCCCCGCGGTTCACCGATTGCTGCGCGATCTTGCCCAATGCCGTGCCCCGCGCCATGTTGGCGCGCAGCAGGTCGCCGGTCGAGATATGGGGAATACCCCACAACTTGACCAGCTGCTCCGATTGCGTGCCCTTCCCCGAGCCCGGCGCGCCGAGCAAAAGAATCGGGCCGGGAACGGGTTTGGAACCCGTCTCCCGGCCCTGTTCCACTGCAACCATAGATGAAGACATTACCAGGTTTTCCTTCCGCGTATGCGACCGGAACGAGGGGAAAAGCCATCATAATGACGCATGATCAGCTGCGATTCGATCTGGTTGACGGTGTCCATGGCGACCCCGACCACGATAAGAAGCGAAGTGCCGCCAAAGTAGAAGTTGACGTTGAGCCCGTGTGTCATCCACAGCGGCATCCTCTCAAAGAAGCCGCCGATGAGGAACAGCTTGTCGAAGCGGATACCGGAGATCAGGAACGTAGGCACCAGCTGGATCAGGATCAGGTAAACCGCGCCCACCAGCGTGATGCGGGTAAGGATGTCGTTGATGAAGTCCGAAGTACGTTTGCCCGGACGGATGCCCGGAATGAACGAGCCCGACTTGCGGAAGTTGTCGGCAATATCGTCCGGCTTCATCACGATCGAAATGTAGAAATAGGCAAAAAAGATGATCCCCAGCATGTTCAGGAAGACATACCACGGATAGCCCGGCGTCAGCGCTTCCATGGCACTCTTGACCAGGTGCGCAAACTGCGTCTGCGGGTTCTGGATCCAGTCCATCTGGCTCAGCAGCATGGGCGCGGAGAGAATCGAGCTGGCAAAGATGACCGGCATCACTCCGCCCGAGTTGACCTTGAGGGGCAAGTGGCTGGAGTTGCCACCCATCATGCGCCGGCCCACGATGCGCCGCGCACTCTGGATGGGAATGCGCCGCTCCGAGCGCTCGACGAACACGATGAAATAGACGACGCCGACCATGCCGACAAGAAGCAGGCCAACAGCGAGAATCGTGAACGAGCCCCAGGCATTGGTCTGGACTTTTTGGTAGAGCTCGGCCACGCCGCGGGGCAGGCCGGCAACAATTCCGGCAAAGATCAGCAGGCTCATGCCGTTGCCGATGCCGCGGTCGGTGATCTGCTCGCCCAGCCACATGATGAATGCCGTGCCCGTGGTCAGGGTGAGCACCGTCATCATGTTGAAGGCCATGCCCGGATGCAGCACCAGGCCCTGCTTGGTCAGAATGGCCGCAATGCCGATCGACTGAAGCAGGCCCAGGACCACCGTCATGTAGCGGGTCCACTGGGTAATCTTGCGGCGACCAAGCTCTCCCTCTTTTTGAATCCGCGCCAGCGGCTCGTAGACCACCGTCAGCAGCTGGAAGATGATCGAAGCCGTGATGTAGGGCATGATGCCCAGGGCGAACACCGTCATGCGACGCAGGTTTCCCCCGCCAAACAGGTCCATCAGCCCCAGCGCCGACCCGCTCTGCTGGCTGAACAGCAGATCCAGCTGGTGCACGTTCACGCCGGGCGTGGGAATATGCGAACCCAACCGGTAAACGGCGAGGATCGCAAAGGTGAACAGTACGCGCTTGCGCAGGTCGGGAATCCGGAAGATATTGAGGAATTTCTCAAGCATGTCGGTTTATCCGCTTCAGGCGTCTCGCGCCAATCGAATGTTTTTTTGGACCTAACTTCATCTTAGAGCATTCCCGATCTTCGTCGAGGCTACCGATGCGGCGAAGTTCAGTATATGCGGGCCGTCACAGCTGTGGGTCCGGTACCCGTCCGAATCGGACCAGGTGCCAACCGGCCTCGCATGTCCTGATCTGGAACGCCACTGCGGACAACCCGGCACCTATCCCAACCTGGGAGCTGGGTGCCCCCGGTCTCGTCCGCCGCGGCGGATGAGACCGGGGAGACTGATTTGCTCGAGCTACGCCGTCGCCTCAACCGCGCCCACAACCACAGCCTTGCCGCCGGCCTTTTCGATCTTCTCGATGGCCGACTTCGAAAACTTGTGGGCGTGGATGGTGACCGCCGTCGCGATCTCTCCGGAGCCAAGAACCTTGATCAGAGCCCGCTTGTTGGCCGCCAGGCCAAGCTTCTTGTAGTCCTCGAGAGTGATCTCGGTAACCTTCAAGCCCTCGGTCTGCTGGGCGATGCGGTCCAGGTTCACCACCGTATACTCGGTGCGGAAGATGTTGGTGAAGCCGCGCTTGGGCAGGCGGCGGTGCAGCGGCATCTGCCCGCCCTCAAAGCCGCGCATCAGGCTGGAGCCGGTGCGCGATCCCTGGCCCTTGTGGCCGCGGGTTGAAGTCTTGCCCATGCCGGAACCCATACCGCGGCCGACACGCTTGCGCCCGGTGTTTGCTTTCCGGGGCGCACGTAGATTGGAGAGATTCTTTGCCATGATTTCCTCGCTGTAGCGCCGCCTGCGTTGAGCGCCGGCGACTCGCGTTTCGAAAACGGAGGACGGTTAACGGTGGACAGTGAGAACCCGGTCAGAAACCGTTCACCGTCCACTGTCGACCGTCCACCGTCCCCCGTTCACTAGTTCTCCAGAATCCTGACCAGGTGCGGAATGGCCTTGACCATCCCCCGGGTCGATGCGGTGTCGACGCGCTCGACGATCTGGTTGAGCCGCGTAAAGCCCAGGCCCTTGACCACCAGCTTGTGCTTCACCGGGGTCGAGATGGCCGAGCGGTAGTACTCGATGCGGATATTGCCCGCCGTCGCCTTGGTGGGTCTCTTGATGCTCGCCATGATTAGAGCTCCTCTACGGACTTGCCGCGCAGGGCGGCCACATCGGCCTTGTCGCGCAGCTGCACCAACGCGTCAAAAGTCGCCTTGACCACGTTGTGCGGGTTGGGCGAGCCCAGGCTCTTGGTCAGCACGTTCTGCACCCCGGCCGAGGTCATCACCGCGCGCACCGCGCCGCCGGCAATTACGCCCGTGCCTTCCGGCGCCGGCTTCAGCAGAACCTGCCCCGAGCCGAAACGGCCCAGCACCAGGTGCGGAATCGAAGTCTCGGTCAGGTTGACGCGCACCAGGTTCTTCTTGGCCGCTTCAATTCCCTTGCGAATTGCCTGGGGAACTTCCTTGGCCTTGCCTGATCCGTGCCCCACCACTCCGGCAGCGGCGTCGCCCACCACCACCAGCGCGGCAAACGACATGTTCTTGCCGCCCTTTACCACCTTGGTCACGCGGTTGATGGCCACCACTTGATCCTTCAGGTTGTACTGGTTGGCATCGAGTTTCTTCTTCAGTATCGTCATTGCTCTCTCGTCTCTTCTTGAGCTGATCGCTCCGAGTCCCTGGTCCCTTGGTCCCTAGTCCCTGCTAGAATTCGAGGCCGGCTTCGCGGGCCGCATCGGCCAGCGCCTTGATCCGCCCGTGATAGAGGTAGCCGCCGCGATCAAAGACCACCTTCTTGATGCCCTTCTTCACAGCCTCTTCCGCCACCGCCTTGCCGATCTCCTTGGCCGCGGCCACGTTGCCGCCGGTCTTGAGCTTGATGGTCGAGGCCGACACCAGCGTCGCGCCGGTCTGGTCGTCGATCACCTGGGCATAGATGTTGTTCAGCGAGCGGTAGACGTTCAGCCGCGGACGCTCGGCCGTCCCCGCCAGCTTGCGGCGGATGCGGTCGTGGATGCGCTGCCGGATTGCGTTTCTCTTGGTCTGCGTAATCATCGTCTTCTCTTTTCCTATCAGCGGGGCCGCCCTGCGGCGCCGTTCGGTTGATGTCGAGATGTCAGAGATCAGCTTTCAGAGATCAGCAAGAACCGCTTTTCCTGATCTCTGATCCCTGACCCCTGATCCCTTACTTGGAGCCCGTCTTGCCGGCCTTCTTCTTCAGCTTCTCGTCTGAGTAGCGAACGCCCTTGTTCTTGTAGGGGTCCGGTTTGCGCAGCGAACGCATGTCGGCGGCAACCTGGCCCACCTTCTGGCGATCGATGCCGCTGACGCTCAAATGCGTCTGCTTGGGGTCGATCGCGACCTCGATGCCGGTGGGCAGCGGGAACTCGATCTGATGCGAGTAGCCGAGCGTGAATACCACCATGCCCTTGCCCTTCAGCTCGGCGCGGTAGCCGATGCCGACAATATCCAGTTCCTTCTTCCAGCCCGCCGTCACGCCATGCACGGCGTTGAACACCAGCGCGCGCGTCAGCCCGTGCACCGCGGCAAACTTGTCGCTCTCGCGGTTCACATGCAGCACGCCGTCCTTGGTCTCGAGCGAGATGCCTTCGGCAATCAGCGCCGACACCTTGCCCTTGGGCCCTTCGACCAGCACCGTGTTGCCCTCGACCGTGTACTTCACGCCCGCAGGCAGCGGGATCAGTTTCTTTCCAATACGCGACATCGTGTCAATCCTTCTTTAGTTGGCTTGCGAGTCCCGAAAGGCGGTGGACGGTGAACAGTGGACGGTGTCCAGTGAACAGTTACCACGCCTCATTCGTTCCACTGCAGCCCGAGAACGGAGATCAGAATATTCCTAACCTGCGCTCTCGAAAATCCCTCGGAGCCAGCCTCAGGCGTCAGGGGCGGTGGGAGATACCGTCCACCGTTCACTGACCACCGTCCACTGCCTTTACCACACTTCGCAGAGCAGCTCGCCGCCCACGCCTTCGCGGCGTGCCTGGCGTCCGGTCATGACGCCCTTGGGGGTGGTCATGATCGAGATGCCCAGTCCGCCCTGGACGCGCTTGATCTCGTCGCGGCCAATGTAGACGCGGCAGCCGGGACGCGAGATGCGCGCCAGGTCGCGGATCGCCGCTTCCGTGCCGCCGTACTTGAGGTAGACGCGCAAAACCAGCTTGCCTTCCTCTTCCTGCGTCTTGTAGTTCGAGATGTAGCCCTCTTCCTTGAGGATGCGGGCAATCTCGGCCTTCAGCTTTGAAGCCGGTACATCCAGCTTCTGGTGACGCGCCCGGATCGCATTCCGGATCCGCGCCAGAAAATCTGCTACTGGGTCGGTCAGACTCATTCCTTCTCCTTCATTCCCCGTTCGCCCGCCTCGGGCGGGAACCAGCGGAAATGCTTAAAACGGTGATCGGTGGACAGTGAACAGTGGACAGTCAAATCTCGCTCGGTTTACCGCAGCGGCCAGTTCCAGCAACCACGCCGTTCACCGTCCACCGTTCACCGTCCGCTGCCTTTCGTTACCAGCTCGACTTCACCACGCCGGGGATCTCTCCCTTGAGCGCGAGCGCCCGGAAACACAAGCGGCAGATGCCGAACTTGCGCAGAAACCCGCGCGGCCGTCCGCACAGCTGGCAGCGGTTGTGCTTGCGGCAGCTGAACTTCGGCTTCCGCGCGTCTTTCACTCTCTTTGCAGTAGTTGCCATAAATCCTCTTACGCTCCCTGGCGGAACGGCATGCCGAAGGCCTTCAGCAGCGCCCGCGCATGGTTGTCGTCCTTGGCCGTGGTCACAATGGTGATGTTCATTCCCTTCATCTTCTCCACTTTGGAGTAGTCGATCTCCGGGAAAATCAGCTGGTCGCGCAGGCCGAGCGTGTAGTTGCCGCGGCCATCAAAACTCTTCGTCGACACGCCGCGGAAGTCCCGCACCCTGGGTAGCGCCGTCGAGATCAGCCGGTCCAGAAACTCATACGCCTTGTCCGAGCGCAGCGTCACCATCGCGCCGATCGACATACCCTCGCGCACCTTGAACGCCGCAATCGACTTCTTGGCCTTGGTCGTCACCGGCTTCTGCCCGGTGATATGCGCCAGGTCGGCCACCAGCGGATCCAGCAGCTTGGTGTTCTGCGTCGCTTCGCCCAGCCCCATGTTGACCACAATCTTCTCCAGCCGGGGCACGGCCATCGCGTTGTCCAGACCCAGCTCTTTTTTGAGAGCCTGCTTGATCTCCGTGTCGTACTTCTCTCTCAGTCGTGCTGCCATGTTGCTCTGCTCTCTTTCTTCCGGCGTCCGGAGTGGATCGCCACGGCGACCCGTTTACCGCTTCGGAAGGGACTGGCCGTCCAGGCGCCGGCGCTGCGCGCGTCTGCCCTTCGGCGTTCAAACCACGGAGTCGGCCACCAGCACAAACGGACTGATCTCTGACCCCTGAAACCTGTCGTTCTACTTCTTGGTCACAAGCGTCTGCCCGCACTTCTTGCAGACGCGAACCTTGCTGGTGCCCTCGACCTTGTGGCCGACGCGCACCGGGCCGCAGTTGGGGCACACAATCATCACGTTCGAAACCTGGATGGGCGATTCCTGCTCCGCAATGCCGCCCTTGGTGCGCTGGCCCTGCTTGCTCGATACCGTCTTCTTGACCACCCGCACGTGCTCCACCAACACCGTGCCCTTGTCGGGGAACACGCGCAGCACACGGCCCGTCTTGCCCCGGTCAGAACCGGTGAGGACCTTGACCGTATCGTTGCGATGAATATTCAAGCTCTGCATCTTCTTCTCCAAATACAGGGGTCAGGGGTCAGTGACCAGGGGTCAGAAAAAACCCGCAAATCCAGACTCGCTGATCCCGCGTTAAACCCTGATCTCTGATCTCTGAAACCTGACCTCTGCTCCTACACCACTTCCGGCGCCAGCGAAACAATCTTCAAAAACTTCTTCTCGCGCAGCTCGCGGGCCACCGGCCCGAACACACGCGTGCCCACCGGCTCGTGCGCATCGTCAATCACCACGGCCGCGTTCTCGTCAAAGCGGATATAGCTGCCGTCCTTGCGACGATGCGCAAGGCGCGTGCGAACGATGACCGCCTTCACCACTTTGCCCTTTTTTACGGTGCCATCCGGCGAAGATTCCTTCACCGCGGCGGTCACAATGTCGCCGAGGCCGGCCTTCTTGCCCAATCCGCCGCCCAGGGGCAGAATCACTTGCAGCTTGCGGGCGCCGGAGTTGTCGGCCACCGTGAGCATGGTTCTCATTTGCACTGCCATGGGTTCTTCTCCTTCGTGATCAGCGCTCGGTTCCCAGCGGTTGAGCAAGCCCGTCCAATCCGGCTCGAAACCAACTGATCCCTGATCCCTGATCCCTGATCCCTGATCCCTAGTCCTTGCTACTTCGCCGCGGCCGCTGTCTTGGCCTGCGCCGCGTCTTCAATCTGGCCGAGCGACGAACGCCGGACAATCTCTTCCAATGCCCACCGCTTCAGCTTGCTCAGCGGACGGGTCTCGCGGATGCGCACCACGTCGCCCAGCCGCGCCGAGCTCTGCTCGTCGTGGGCATAGAACTTCTTGGTCGAACGCACAATGCGCTTGTACTTCGGGTGCGCCTTACGCATCTCGACCGCGACCACAATGGTCTTTTCCATCTTGGTCGAGACCACCTCGCCAACCTTCTCGTTGCGCCGCGCGCCTGTTGTCGCCGGAGCCTGTACTGCCTCTTGAGTCGCCGCCATTTAGCGCGCTCCCTTCTTTTTCTTGCCCGCTGCCGGAGCTGTCTCGCCGGCTACGGTCTTGGCCGCGCCGGTGTCAGGCGCCGCGCCGCGAATGCCCAGCTGCCGCTCCTTGGCCACGGTCTTGATCTGAGCGATCTCCTTGCGCAACTCGCGGAGCTTCTTCGCTCCCGAGCTCGGGTCGGTCGCCATCTGAAAACGAATCCGAAACAACTGCTCGGCAGAAGTCTTCTCCTGCACCACCAGTTCTTCGTCGCTCAAGTTGCGAATCTTTGCCAGTTCCATCTCTTTTTCCTTACTCCTAGCTTCCAGCTGATGTCAGCTGAAAGCTGCGGTGTTACTTGGCCGCGGCTTCCGCTCGCACGGCGCCGGGGCGCATCACAAACTTGGTCTTCAGCGGCAGCTTGTTCGAAGCCAGGCGCATTGCCTCCTCGGCAACATCCGGTGCCACGCCTTCCATCTCGAACAGGATCTTGCCCGGTCGCACAACGGCAACCCAGTGATCCAGCGCGCCCTTGCCCGAGCCCATTCGAACTTCGGCCGGCTTCTTGGTGATGGGCTTGTCCGGGAACAGGCGCAGCCAGATCTTGCCGCCGCGCTTGATGAAACGCGTCATGGCGATACGGCTGGCCTCGATCTGCCGGTCGGTGATGTAACCGCACTCCAGCACCTTCAACCCGTACTCGCCGAACGACAGCGAAGATCCACGCCACGCCTTGCCCCGGCGCTTGCCCTTCTGCTGCTTGCGAAACTTCACCTTCTTTGGCATCAACATTTGGAAACCCTCAAAACCAGGGATCAGAGATCAGGGATCAGGGATCAGATTTTGTCCCTGCCCGGACTTGCGTCCCAGGCGTACTTACAACGATCTTGCCAACCAAACTTCATTCCAAGCAGGCGATTCAAGATCGAGGGCAAGAGAACATCTGATCTCTGACCCCTGATCTCTGAAACCTGCCTCTAAAACACGCTCGTACCCACGGCCGGTGTCTGGCGGCGCTTCTGCTCGTAGATGTCGCCGCGATAGATCCACGTCTTCACCCCGATCACGCCATACGTCGTGTGCGCTTCGGTAAACCCGTAGTCGATGTCCGCGCGCAGCGTGTGCAAGGGCAGCCGGCCCTGCAGATACCACTCCGAGCGGGCGATTTCGTTGCCGTTCAAGCGGCCCGAGACACGCACCTTGATGCCCTTGCAGCCGAAGCGCAGTGCCGAGTCCACACTCTTTCTCATCGCCCGGCGGAAACTGACGCGCTTCTCCAGCTGAAGAGCGATGTTCTCCGAGACCAACTGCGCGTCGAGCTCGGGCTTGTTCACCTCGATGATGTCGATGAACACGTCGCGGCTGGTGCGCTTGCCAAGCTCGGTCTTGAGCTTCTCGATCTCCGCGCCCTTGCGGCCGATCACAATGCCCGGACGCGCGGTGCGGATCAGGAAGCGCAGCTTGTTGCCCGGCCGCTCGATCTCGACCGAGCTGACGCCGGCCGCCTTGAGCTTCTCGCGCAGCTCGGCCTTGAGCTTGACGTCCTCGACCAGCAGCTTCGCATAATCACGCTCGGAGAACCAGCGCGAACGCCACGGCTTGTTCACGCCCAGCCGGAATCCGTAAGGATGGACTTTCTGTCCCATATGCTTACCCTCAAACCCTCTAGGCCTTAACGGCCTTTTTCTTCGGTGCTGCTGCGGACTTCTTGGCAGCGGTCTTCTTCGGTGCAGCCTTCTTGGCCGCCGCGGTCTTCGCTCCGGCTTGGCCCGTCTTGGCCTCGGCTGCCGGCTCGTCCACCTTGGTCACCAGGCCGGCTCCGCCGTTGCGCTCGGCAACCGACACAATGATGTGCGTCAGCCGGCGCTGGTAGCGGTAGGCGCGGCCCATCGGAGCCGGGCGGATGCGCTTCATGCGCGGCCCTTCGTTGGCGATCGCGTTCTTGACGTACAGCGCGTCCACGTCCAGGTCCAGGCCCTTTTCGCCGGCCAGGTACTTGGCGTTGTCAATCGCGGAGGTGAGCAGCTTGTGGATCACCGGTGCGATGCGCTTCTTGGTGAACTGCGCCACGGTCAGCGCCTCTTCCACGCCCCGGCCCTTGATCAGGTCCAGCACCAGCCGCGCCTTCTGCGGCGATACGCGCTGAAACCTGGCCTCGGCCCGGAATTCTCTTGTTGTCTCGACTACAGCCATTGTGTCGTCCTCAAATCGTTTAGGGCGCTGGTCTGCCCGATTTTCTTTACCGCGGCTTGGCGCCGGCCTCTGACTTGCCGCTTCCGCCGGTGTGCCCCTTGAACGTGCGCGTCGGCGCAAACTCGCCCAGCTTGTGTCCCACCATGTTCTCGGTCACGTAGACCGGAACAAACTTCTTGCCGTTGTGGACGGCGATCGTGTGGCCCACAAACTCGGGAAAGATCGTCGAGCGGCGCGACCAGGTCTTGACTACCTTCTTGTCGTTCGCCTGGTTCAACACCTCGATCTTTACCGTGAGGTGCGCATCCACGAACGGGCCCTTCTTTGTCGAACGTGCCATAAATCAGCTCCTGACCTGATCGGTCGAAAAAATCCTACTTGGCGCGGCGGCTGACGATGAATGCGTCGGTCCGCTTGTTGTTGCGTGTCTTGTAGCCGCGCGTGGGCTGGCCCCACGGGGTCACCGGATGACGGCCGCCCGAGGTCTTGCCCTCGCCGCCGCCGTGCGGGTGGTCGACCGGGTTCATCACCACGCCGCGGTTGGCGGGCCTGATGCCCTTCCAGCGGTTGCGGCCGGCCTTGCCGATGGAGATGTTTTCGTGCTCCGTGTTGCCTACCTGGCCGATCGTCGCCAGGCACTCGACCAGCACCTTGCGGGTCTCGCCCGAGGGCAGCTTGAGCAGCGCGTAGTCGCCTTCCTTGGCCACCAGCTGCGCCTGCGTTCCGGCCGAGCGGGCCATCTGCGCGCCCTTGCCGGGGCGAAGCTCGATCGCATGCACCGTGGTGCCGGCCGGAATGTTCTTCAAGGGCAGCGCGTTGCCGACAAGAATGTCCGCTTCCGGTCCCGAGGTCACAGTCGAACCGACCTTCAGTCCCACCGGCTGCAGGATGTAGCGCTTCTCGCCGTCCGCGTAATGGATGAGGGCGATGCGAGCCGACCGGTTGGGGTCGTACTCAATGGTGGCGACCTTGCCCGGAATCCCGTACTTGTCGCGCTTGAAGTCGATGAGGCGCAATTTCTGTTTATGCCCGCCGCCCTGGTGGCGGATCGTCAGGTCGCCCACGTTGCGGCGGCCGCCGGTGCGCTGCTTGACCGCCAGCAGCGGCTTGTGCGGCTTCGCCGTCGTCAGGTCGTCATTGACCATCGTGGTCTTGAAACGCAGCGTCGGCGTGATCGGTCTGTATGTCTTGATCGGCATCGTCTTTGTCCTGGAGCGCCGGGGCTCAACCCTGTTGAGTCCCGCCCTCCCCGTTTCTCCGAAGCTCCATCTACGTGCAGAGCTTCGATAATCCTTCTCGGGCCGGGTCTAGATAGTCCCTGGTCCCTTGGTCCCTGCTTCTACAGGTTACTCACGTATTCGGGCAGCTTCTCTCCGGCTTTCAGGCGCACATACGCCTTCTTCCAGTCGGGGCGAAAGCCGGCAAACTTGCCGCGCTTGCGCTCCTTGCCCACCACGTTCGCAGTGCGGACCGTGGAAACCTTCACCTTGAACAAGGCCTCAACCGCCTGCTTGACTTCGGTCTTGGTCGCCTCGGGAGCCACATCGAACACCAGCGTCCCTTCGGTCTCCTTCACGCTCAGGCCCTTTTCAGTAATCAGCGGGCGGCGAATGACGGTATAAAGTGTAGGCATTATGCAGCCTCCGTTGCGGCGAGCTTGCGCTTGGACGCCGTTTTCACCAGCACCTCGATCAGCTGCTCAAAGGCGGCCTTGGAAAAAATGGCCCGCTCGTAGCGCAGCAGATCGTAAGGGTGCACTTCGTTGTTGAGCACCAGTTCCACACCTTCGAGGTTGCGCGCACCCAGCAGGAGCGACTGCGACAGCGTCTTGCCGTTCTCCACCAGCAGAGCCGTGCGGGTCACATCGAGCCTGTCGAGCGCCGCGCGGTAGAGCTTGGTCTTCGCTTCCTTCAGATCGAGCGAGTCAACCACCGTCAGCTTGCCGTCGGCCAGCTTCGACGCTACCGCCGAGCGCAATGCGCCGAGCAGCTTCTTGCGCGGGAACGCGTAGTCGTAGCTGCGCGGCTGCGGCCCGTGCACGGTGTAGCCGTGGCGCCACAGGGGCGAACGCACCGAGCCGATACGCGCCCGGCCCGTGCCCTTCTGCTTCCACAGCTTCTTGCCCGAACCGGCCACTTCGGTACGGCTCTTGGTCTTGTGCGTACCCTGGCGGAGCGAGGCGCGGTAGTGCTTGACCGCCTCCCAGAGCAGGCCCTCGTTCACCTGGTCGGGCGCAAACAACGCGTCCGCCAGCTCGATCGAGCCAACCTTCTCTCCGTTCAAATTCACTACATCCACATGTGCCATCGTCTTCTTCTTCTGCCGGATACCAACTCCGGCTCTCAATCTCAATTGCTGAAGTGAAGTATTGATTCCGCTTCACCGCAGGTCTTGCTTGAATCACAACCAGACTCGGGTGCCCCATCCATTCGCGTCCTTTGCGAATGGGTGGGAGAGCGATACTCTCGCCCAACCACCCTGAACAAGCCTCGAGCCTATTTCCTCTTGCCGCCGGCCTTCTTCGATGCCTTCAGCGGATCGACCGTGCCCGAGCCGGCGAAGCCACGGCGCTCGCGCGGCGGAGCCTTGGCCTTCGAAATCAGCACGTACCCTTCCCGCGACCCCGGCACCGCGCCCTCGACCATGAGCAGGTTCTCTTCGATGTCGATGCCGCGGATGCGCAGGTTGCGCACCGTGATCTGCTTGTCGCCCATGTGCCCGGGCATGCGCTGGCCGGGAAACACGCGCGAGGGAAAACTGGAGGCGCCGATCGAGCCCTGCACCTGGAACATGTGGCCGTGCGACTTGGGACCGCCGCCGAAACCGTGCCTGCGCACCACGCCGGCAAACCCGCGGCCCTTGGAGGTGCCGATCACGTCCACGAACTTCGCCTCGGAGAAGATGTCGACCAGAACCCGGTCGCCGGCCTTGGTGTTGACCTGGCCTTCCTGGTCCGCCTCGAGCGCCACTTCGCGGATCACCTTCACCGGCGGCGCTTCGGTCTTGGCAAAGTGCCCGGCCTGCGGCTTGGTCACATTCTTGTTCTTGACGAATTCAACCAGGCCGATCTGTGCCGCCTCGTAGCCATCGCGCGCCAGCGTCTTCAGCTGCGTAATCACGCAGGGGCCCGCCTGCAGCACCGTAATCGGGTGCACATCGCCCTTTTCGTCGAAGACCTGTGTCATGCCGATCTTTTTTCCCAGAATCCCTGTAACTGCCATGTCGTCCTCTCCTCATCATGCGGAGCGATTTGCGCCGCACTGCCGGGGGTCCTTCCGGACCCTTGATTGGCTTCGCGTTGACTTCTGCGAAGGTCGTGCTGCGATTGGGCCCATGCGCCGCAAGGCGCGTCTGCCCCACTGCAGGTGGTTATTTTTCGAAGGCCTTGATCTCGACGTCCACACCGGCTGGCAGATCGAGCTTCATCAACGCGTCGACGGTCTGCTGGGTCGGCTCCAGAATGTCGATCAGCCGCTTGTGGGTGCGGATCTCGAAAGCCTCGCGCGACTTCTTGTCCACGTGCGGCGAACGCAGCACGCAGTACTTGTTCTTGATGGTCGGCAAGGGGATGGGCCCGGCCACCGTTGCCCCGGTGCGCTTGGCCGTCTCCACAATCTCGCCGGTCGAGGTGTCCAGCACGCGATAGTCGTATGCCTTCAACCGGATGCGAATTCTCTGTCCTACCATGGTCTTCCTCTCAGAGCTCAGAGATCAGGAACCAGAGATCAGTTTGCTTGCCACTAATCCCCAGTCCCTTGGTCCCTTGGTCCCTTGGTCCCTTGGTCCCTGTTATTTCGTAATCTCCGACACCGTGCCGGCGCCCACCGTGCGGCCGCCTTCGCGGATGGCGAAGCGTAATCCCTTTTCCAGAGCCACCGGCGTGATCAGCTCA
>Ga0302275_10001391_pt1 | contig 25983 bp, 21 predicted proteins | sample III_Bog_N2_2_FD_200229 | JGI IMG/M metagenome (GOLD analysis project Ga0302275, IMG submission 200229) | Peat permafrost microbial communities from Stordalen Mire near Abisko, Sweden - III_Bog_N2_2 | ecosystem: Environmental > Terrestrial > Soil > Wetlands > Peat | place: Sweden: Abisko... | reverse complement strand
CGCCGCCATCAGATACTCCATCCCTGAAAACGTCACCGCGGCGACCAGAATCGCCGGCCAGATCTCCACCATGCGTTTGAAGCCGGCATAAACCCAGATCAGCCAGAACGGCACCAGCATGCAGAAGGGGAGAAGGATCAGAGAAGTCATACGGGTGAGCTGGAATACATCGAGACCGGTCACCGCCGAGAGCGTGACAATGGGAATGCCCAGGCCGCCGAAGGCCACCGGCGCCGTGTTGGCAATCAGAGAAAGTCCCGCAGCCTGGATAGGCTTGAAGCCAAGGCTGATCAGGATGGCGCCGCAGACGGCCACCGGCGTGCCGAATCCCGAGGTGCCTTCAAAGAACGCGCCCAGCGCGAAGGCGATCAGCAGCAACTGTAGGCGCCCATCCTCGGTGATGTTGGTCAGGCTCTCTTGCAGCGCGATAAAGCGCCCGGTTTTTACTGTCAGCTGATAGAGAAAGATCACCGGAAGAATGATCCAGCAGATCGGGAAGAGGCCATACGCGGCGCCATACACGGTCGTGGTCAGCGCGAGGCGCACCGGCATGTGATAGACCGCAATAGCGATCAACAGCGCGGTGAGCAATCCGATCACTGCCGCCGTGTGCGCCTTCAAGTGCGCCACGGCCATGGCGCCGAGCAACAGCACCACGGGCAGCGCCGCCAGCAGCGTGGAGAGCCACCAGTGCCCTGTCGGGTCGTAGCCCTGCAGCCAAATTCCGCCATGCGGATTGGTCTTGAGAAGATAAACTGCGCCGGCAACAAGAATAAGAATCGCTGCCGCGATGGTTGCCCGTGATAGCGGGGAGCTGGAGCCCTTACCGGTCTGACGCGCGGACCCGGCGTGTGCGATGGAAGGTGCAGGAGCCATGGAAATATCCAATCTCAGAAAAGTATCGGCTTTCCAGTCTCCCTTGTGCAATGCGGGTGCAGCGAAGTGACACGGGCCGAGTTTCAAAAGGAGTTTGCTGTCCCAAGTATGTTTGCGTCTGTGATCTGAATCACTGCCACCGGCTGTGACTTTGACTGATCGTGTGATTGCCGGGGAGAAAGAATGCGCCTGTTGCAAGGGCGCAGCAGTCCTTTCTGACCGTCGCGCACATGGGGACCGTCTGGAGAATTTGATTGCTGATAAAATCCGCCGCCGAATCTGGCAGCGCTTCCTTTTTTGGGTTTTTTCGTCTTGATCCTATGCAAGTTGGGAAGCACATCCTGTTTATTTTCTTTTCGCGGGCATGCGGGTGATGAAAGCAGAAAAAGCGCCGAAGACCCAAATGCGATTACTCACGATCTGAAAGGAAACAGGGCCATCATGAAGTCCAAATTTCAAGCGATTGCCGCGGTAATCGTTGCCATTGGTTGTATTGCACCACTTGCTTTTGCCAGTGATCCAGCACCGACCATGGCAAAGCACGCCGCCACCAGGAAACCCAAAACCCCGCCTCTGCCGACGGTGGAAGAGCAGATTCAATCCCTGCGCCAGGCTCTGGAAAATCAGGCTACTCAGATTGAAAGCCTGAAGACCGGCCTGGCCGCAAAGGATGAGCAGCTGAAGAAGGCCGAGCAGGAAGCTGCCGACGCGAAGGCCCAGGCTGCCAGGGCCGAAGCCGCAGCCGAAGGCCAGCAGCAGACGCTCTCCGACAATGCGGCAGCAGTCTCAACGCTGCAGACCGCGGTCAACGGTGTGAAGGGCAGCCAGGCCGCTTTGGCCGCGTCCGTCACCGACGAAACAGCGAAGGTCAAAAAGGCAGTTGAAAACCCCACGACACTTCATTTCAAGGGCATTACGCTCGCGCCCTATGGATTCTTCAACGGCGAATCCGTGTACCGCACCCATGCCACCGGTGGCGAAGAAGCCACGCCGTGGAGTTCCATTCCATACGAGCATGCCGACTCCTACGCACTGAGCGAATTTGCCCTCAGTGGCCGGCAGTCCCGCATCGGCCTCAACACGGAAGGCAAGCTACCCTGGGGTACCATTCGCGCTACGCTCGAGGGCGACTTTCTCGGCGTCGGCACCACCTCGAATGACAACCAGTCGACCAGCTACATCTTCCGCCAGCGCATTGCCTCGGCCGAGGTGGAAACCAACGACCACTGGACATTTTCCGGCGGACAGGGCTGGACGCTGGCCACGGAAGACAAGGTGGGCATTACCACGGCCGCGGCGAACAAGGCTCTGCCCAGCATGATCGATCCCAACTACGTCGCCGGCCTGGTGTGGGCGCGCATGGGCTACCTGCGCATCACCAAGGCATTTCCCAAGGCGGACTTTGCCGTCTCGGCAGAAAACCCGCAACTGCTTTACACCGCCACGCTGGCCGGCAACACGCCCTACGCCGTCGTCGGCAGCGCCGGACTGAGCGCCAGCCTGCTCAACCAGGCCGTAAGCTCCTGCTCGCCATCCACGTCGATTGTCAACTACACCAACCAGGCGCAGACTGACTCGGCCGGCAACACCGTCAATATCGCGGTTCCCGTCTACAAGACCGTCAACTCCTGCGCCAACATGGCCAATATGTCCTTTAACGAGGCGCCTGACATGCTGGTCAAAGCGGCATTCGATCCCGGCTTCGGCCACTACGAGGTCTTCGGCATCGTGCGCTTGTTTCATGAGACCGTTTATCCCGGCGAAACCACCAACAGCAATCTCTACGGCGGCCTGAAAGACATCGTCTCCGGCGCTGTTGTGGCGCCATCGCTGTCAACGGCGGGCGCCTACACCAACAACATCACCCTAGGCGGCATGGGCGCCAGCATGCGCCTGCCTGTGGTGGCGAACAAGTTCACTGTTGGAGCCAAGGGCCTCTACGGCCCAGGCGTGGGACACTTCGCGTCGTCCAACCTTTCCGACGTCACCTCGAACGCAGCAGGCGCACTGGTGCCCATCCACAACCTTTCTGGCTTGCTCACGGCGGAAATAACCCCGACACCGCGCTGGCAGCTCTATTTCTACTACGGCGGCGACTACGCCGGCCGCGAAGATGAGGCCAACGCGACTGCCACCACGCTGGGCGCGCCCACTGCCGCGCAGAGCGCTGCTGGACTGTGGGGCGGCACCTGGAAGGCACCTTCTCTGGCTGCGGTCGGCTACGGCTCGCGGCTGCTGTCAAACTCTGCGTGCAACGCCACCGCCAATCCCACCTACAACGGCAGCTCGACCGGCTATTACAGCGGCGCAGGCTGCGGCGCGCAGACCCGCGACGTGCAGGAGGGGACCGGCGGCTACTGGTACGACATCTACAAAGGTGACCGCGGCCGCCTGCGCCAGGGCTTCCAGTACAGCTACCTGGTGCGCGAAGGCTGGTCCGGTGCGGGCGGTGTCGGTGCCAAGGGAATCGAAAACATGGTCTTCACCTCGCTGCGCTATTTCCTGCCCTGAGCAGCGGTGACGTGTGGCAAACGCCGGCGGGCAGCCTGTATGCATGAGCTGCCCGCCAGCGTTTTCTCCATCCATTCCGCATTACAATCGGGATGGAGAATCATCATGCCCGAATTGAGCAGAATCGGCATTTCGCTCGAAGATGACCTGTTGCAGCAGTTCGACCGGCTTATCGCCGCGCGTGGTTACCAGACGCGCTCCGAGGCGTTTCGCGATCTTATCCGCGAGCAGCTGCTGTTGGAGATCGTTGAGTCGAACAAGCCGGTGGTTGGAACTCTGACGATTGTCTACGACCACCACGTTCCGAACCTCGCCCAGAATCTGACGGAAGTGCAGCACCATGCGGGCGCAATGATTCTGGCCGCCACCCATATTCATCTCGATCATCATTATTGCCTCGAAGTCATCATCATGAAAGGCCGCAGCAAAGAGTTACAGGCGGTAGCCGACCGCATGGTGGCTCTGCGCGGCGTGGAGTTGGGAAAGCTCGTGCTCACGAACTCCGGCGCCAGCCTCAAACGAGCAGCGCACACGCACTAGAGCAGTTCTCCAATTCATGTGCTCTATTTAGTTCCGTGCAAGGTGGCTTTTTCTTAAGGAAAAAGCCATTTATCATCGTGCTTTCGGTGCACAGCAATTGGAGAACAGCTATAATGCGCGCTTGTTGAACGGGCCGTTGGCCGAACGACTTGCAGGGCACCGCCGTTGCCGCGCGTGATGCACGACGTTCGCATGTTTTTTGACATCGTGCTACCCTATTTTGGAAGCCTCGAGAACGCTGAGCCGCGAGCGAAACGCAGAGCACAACACCGCCAGTGAAGTGCCACAGCATGCCGCGAACCGGGCGGCGATTGATGGGGAGAAGCCAGACGGAAGACAATGCGATCGTTGCTGAAGAATCAAATGGATGACAATCCCGGCGGCGCCAGGGCCAGGGTGATTAGCCTGTTCGCTGGATTGGGCGCGTTCAACCTGGCCGCGTGGGCCTGGGCGTTCGTCGCATTTCACCGCTTTCCGGTCCTGTTGGGCACTGCATTTCTGGCATACAGCTTTGGACTGCGCCACGCGGTCGATGCCGACCATATTGCCGCAATTGATAACGTCACGCGCAAGCTGATGCAGCAGGGCAAGCGCCCGGTCGCCGTCGGGCTGATGTTCTCGTTCGGCCATTCCACCATCGTCATCGTCGGCTCCATCGCCATTGCAGCGACCGCGCTCGCGTTGCAGCATCGCATCGACGTAGTCAAGGAGATTGGCGGAATTGTTGGCACGGTGGTATCGGCGCTGTTCCTGTTCGGCATCGCGATCGTGAACCTCATTGTTCTGCAGTCGGTGCTGCGCAGTTTCAAGCGGGTGCGGCGGGGCGAACCGTACGTGGAAGAGGATTTCGATCTGCTGCTGGGCAACCGCGGCTTCCTGTCTCGGCTCTTCGGCCCCATGTTCAATCTGATCCAGTCCAGTTGGCACATGTATCCGCTCGGCCTGCTGTTTGGCCTCGGCTTTGATACCGCGACGGAGATCGGACTCCTGGGAATCTCTGCCGCCGAAGCATCGAAGGGCCTGTCGATGTCGTCAATCCTGGTCTTCCCGGTGCTGTTCGCGGCCGGCATGTCTCTGATCGATTCGACCGACAACGTCCTCATGCTGGGGGCGTACGGCTGGGCCTTCGTAAAGCCGATCCGCAAGCTCTACTACAACATCACCATCACTTCCGTATCTGTCGTGGTGGCCCTTGCCGTGGGGGGGATCGAGGCTCTTGGCCTTGTGGCCGGGCAGTTCCATCTCACAGGCGGATTCTGGAGCCTGGTCGGAAAACTGAACGATCATTTTGGCCTGCTCGGCTACGGCATCATTGCCCTGTTTGCACTAAGCTGGATCGCATCGATCGCCATTTATAAGTGGCGCCGGTTCGATGACCTTGAGCTCGTCGCGCGCGATGTGGCTTAGATCGCATTGCACGCACAGACAAAGATCAGATCGACGAGTCGCCTTCAGCGCCGGATTGACCATGAACCCAGGGGGGACAAATTGACCCAAGAGGCCAGCACCGGAATTGTGCAACTGGCCAGCACCCGCTCCGTGGGCGATGTGCTGGCCCACCTGCTGTCTATTCTTCAGGCCAAGGCGGTCAAGGTATTCACCGTCATCGACCATAGCGGCGAAGCCGCCAAGGCCGGCCTGGAGATGCGGGAAACCAAGCTCGTCATCTTCGGCAACCCGAAGGCCGGCACTCAGTTGATGATCGCCGCGCCCGACAGTGCCCTCGATTTGCCGCTCAAGATCCTGATCGCGCAAGATGCAAGCGGTACAACGCGAGTCAGCTATAACGCCCCATCCTACCTCGGGCAACGTTACGGGTTGACGCCGGAACTCACGGCGAACGTTGCCGTGATTGCGCAGATTGCCGCAGCGATTGCCGGATAGAGCAACTTCAATCCGACGATCGCGGCCGCTCGGGGTAGGCCGTTCAGCGAGCAATCAACTTCAGACGACGCCTCCCATGAGCGGATCGCTGAAGCCGTGCATTCCAGTTTCCACCCGCCCTGCGTAGCGAGCCACGGCATCCGAGGTCTCAGCTTTCACAGTGAAGTCGTACCAGCTGTGGCTCGGTTTCAGATCCATCACGACGGATGCTTGCTCGCCCGCTTTGATTCTCCTGGTTACCGGCTTCGACTTGTAAGAAATGTCTTCAACCGCAACGCCGACGGTCTCTTGAGACGGGTTCGACAGGTGCACCAGGACGTTTCCTGTCAGCTTTGCTCCCTGGCGCTCATAAACGGTACGCACAACGAGCGGCGACTGGTTCGATTTGCCTCTAAAGGATCGATAAAATCCATTTGGGCCGAGCACCTCAATTTCGAAGCCTGAATCGGCAAACATGGAGAGCGGAATTTGCGGCGTCAGCGTGTCACCCGCTCTGACCGCATAGGTGGCTGAAATCAACTTGCCGCATTTGGCACTTGGGCTCTTCGTGTTGCGCAGGTAGACGTTGAAGGGCGCGCCGGCTGCTTGCGATCCGTGCGCCTGGTCGGCGGCGCGGAGACAGAGTTCGAAGTGCAATCCGTCTTCGCTGTGATTGCCATCTGCATACAGCTCATACGGCAGCGCGCAGGCTGGCCGGATTCCCGCCTCCTGGCGGACTATCAACCCGGAGTGCGATGGAGCGCGGTTGATTTGATCAATCTGTTCGGCCGTGAGTTTTCTGAAGTTGGAAGGGGGCTCCTTGAAGCGCGCTTTCTCAATGCTGACGAAGAATTTGCTGCGGTCGACCCAATCGAGCGCGGCTTCTTTTGGCTCATAGGGACGGAACACTGACGTCAGATCGCCGGAGATGGCGCGCCGCCATGCGCTGATGTTCTCTTCGCGAACACTCTTGCCGGCCTTTCGTTCCAGGAACTGCTCAAGAAACATCAACGTTGAGCTGTGGTCGAAGAGTTGCGAATTGATCCATCCACCGCGGCTCCACGGTGAAGCAACGATCATGGGCACGCGAAAGCCCATTCCAATAGGCCCGGAGCGCGCTTCGTTCTCTTCCACGCCTTGCCGCACTTCGTCGCCCTTGTAGATATATTCGAGACCGGTATCGATGCCCGTTGAGGCTCCGCCGGTTTCGGGACGCTTCGGATCGGCGGCGACGAACGACGGCTGGTGATCGAAGTAGCCGTCGTTCTCGTCGTAGGTAAGAATGAAGATCGTCTTTTTCCAAACTTCAGGATTCCTGGTCAGAATGTCCATCACTTCGGACACATACCAGGAGCCGAACCAGGGTGAGCTCGGGTGGTCTGAGAATCGCTCTGATGCAGTAAGCCAGGAGACCGTCGGCAGCTTTCCTTCGTTCACGTCTTTGCGAAACTGGTAGAGCACGTCTCCCTTCGGAACCTGCATGGTCTTCGGCTTTCCGTTGTCTTCAAAGGGCAGCGTATGCAGGGTGTGGTAGTCAGGATCTTCCGCGTTGGTTACGAACGCCGCGTGATGCAGCGCTTTTTCCTGCGCGGTCAGTTGCTCGTACCGGGTCTTGCCGCTGCCGGCCTCAGCCGCTTTGACAGCTTCGATCCGGCTCCGCGTATCGGCAAGCCTGGCGCGGAGTTTCGCCGGCGCGCCCTCATCGGTCTGCGCGGCTATCTCCGCTTCGATCCTGGTTGCCTCGATGGAAAGCTCGGAGAGCAAATGCTGGCACGCCGGAGCAAATCCTGGATGGGCTTCGACATTGTAGGCATTGAAACATTCCAGGACATTGTCACTGAAGTTCGCTAGCCAGGCTTCGTCTTCACCGGAAAGCCCTGACCGGGTCAACTCATTCTGGTATGATTTCCAGCTGATTCCCGCCTCTTGCAGCCGCTCCGGAAAGGTCTTCCAGGTCATTCCGCCATCGTCTATCTGTTCGTTCCGTATGTGGGCCTTGGAATCGGCTCTCTGCTGGTCGCGGATCGTTCCCGTCCAGAACACGCTGCGATTGGGCGAGGTGCTGGTCATCACCGAGCAATAGTTCTGATCGCAGATGGTGAACGCATCAGCGAGCGCGTAGTAGAAGGGCAGGTCGTCCCGCGTATAGTGGCCCATCGTCAAAGGAATATCCGAATAGCCTTTTTCACCGGACCGCTTGGCCTCCAGCCATCCGTCATGCTGGCCTTCGTTCCAGGCGTCCACCTGGCTCTGGCGGGAGTGAGGAAGCGATCCCATCCAGGTGATCCTCGTGTCGCGGATGTCAAGGCGCCAGGGAGCATACGAGTGCCCCGCGGCGTCGGTCTGCACAAAGACAGAGTTGCCGTTTGCGAGGGGGATGGTACGTGGGTCATTGAAGCCGCGCACCCCCTGGAGAGCTCCGAATGCGTGGTCAAACGAGCGGTTCTCCTGCATCAGGATCACGATGTGTTCTGCATCGAGAAATGTCGATCCGGGGGCCGGGTCAATCGCGTAGGCGCGCTGAATCGTCTCGGGGAGCAAGGCGGCAGCGCCGGAAGCCATAGCTGCAAGCTTGAGAAAATCACGCCGTGTCTGCATACTCATTTCTCTCACAGTCCTGTTGGCATTGTATAAACAGCGGTGCACCCCCGCACAGGCTTCACGCCGTCGCAGCGGTTGAATCGGCTAGAGTACGCCAACTCGATCAAAGCGCTGCTTGGTTTGGATGTGGATGGCGCCGATCTGCTGCCTGCCGACGACATGAGCCACTGGAATCCGACCAATTCAGTTTATGATGCGACCATGACGGCCGCAACTGAAATCGGGTCTTCCAACTGGCTCATGGAATATGCCGCGAGGCCTTGCATCATTGCGGGCTTTTTTGTTCTCGTGGCGTTCCTGTGGACGATACCCCTCCAGCATGTCATCGCTTACCCCTTCGTCTTTCTCTTTTTTGGCGCGATTATGGGCAGCGCCTGGTTTGGCGGCATCATCGCCGGCTTCGTAGCGGTTGCTCTGTCGTCCGTCATCGTGACCTACTTCTTCGTTCCTCCGTTGTATTCGATGCACGTGGCAAAGGAATCACAGAGCTTCTTTGCAGCGTTCATTTTGAGCTCCATTGCAATCACGGTCGTGAGTTCTTCGAGAAAGCGAGCCGAGAATGCAAGTCGGATTGCCCGCGATCAGCTTGAAGCCAAGGTGCAAGAACGAACCGCAGAGTTGCAGCGATCCAACCTTGAGATCAAGGAGAGCGAACGGCAACTGCGCACGCTGACTGAAGCCATCCCTCAACAGATTTGGCGCACCGACCCACAGGGTTGCATTGAATACTGCAATCACCACCTGTGCGACTATCTGGGCCTACGTACCGAGGAGTTGAAAGGTGAAGCATTCTTCAATGTGGTCCATGCTGACGACAAGCCGCTTTTCCGCCAGGGTTGGCAGGCGGCTCTGAGAAGTGGCGACAGGTTCGAGATCGAGGCACGCGTTCGGGCCCGGGACGGCGGTTATCGCTGGTTTCTGGTGCGAAGCATTCCGCAGCGCTGGGAAGACGGCCGCATCGCACGCTGGTACGGTATACACATCGACATTCAGCAGCAGCACAGGGCACAGCAAAATCTGGTCCAAGCACAAGACGATCTTGCGCATATGCAGCGTTCATTGAGCATGGCAGAGATGGCGGCATCCATTGCGCACGAACTCAACCAACCCCTTACGGCTCTTGTGACGCATGCGTACGCCTGCAGGGAATGGCTGCAGGCCAAACCCGCAAACCTTGAGAAGGCCTCAGCGACCGCGGAGAAGATCATCCACGAAAGCACGAGAGCCAGCGTTGTCGTAAGGCGTGTGCGCGCCCTGTTTCAGAAAGAAGAACAGGAGCGCGAATTGACAAGCATGAATCATCTGATCCAGGAATTAGCGCGCCTGTTGCGGGACGAGGCGATCCGGAAAGATGTTTCTATTCGCCTCCTGCTTGCAAACGATCTTCCGCAATTGGAGATGGACCAGGTGCAGATCCAACAGGTGATCCTGAATCTGGCTATGAACGGGATGGACGCCATGATGCGGGTTGCGAAACCGCGCGAACTCGTCATACGGACAGAGAGGCGTGGTGTCGGCGAAATCCTCGTTGCGGTAGAGGACCATGGTCCGGGCATTGCACCGGAGACAGCGGCGAGGATGTTCGAACCCTTCTTCAGCACCAAGCCGCAGGGAACAGGGATGGGACTGGCCATCTGCCGCGGCATTATCGAAGCCCACGATGGCAAGATCTGGGCGGAAAACTCGGTACGGGGCGGGGCCACCTTACAATTCACCTTGCGGTTGCAATCATGACAGAAAAGCCTGGTGCCTTGATGGATCAACGGGAGACAGTCTTCATCGTTGATGACGACGAATCAATTCGCGAGGGAGTTTCCAATCTTCTCGAGGCGGTGGGAATCAACGCGAAGTGCTATGCCACTGCGGAGGGATTTAGCGCTCACTGGTCAAATGCAATGGCGGGTTGCCTCCTTTTGGATGCGCGGCTTCCCGGAATTGGCGGCGTTGAACTCCAGGATCGACTGCGGGAGTCGAGTATAAAAATCCCGGTCATTTTTATGACGGCGCATGGAGATATTCCGATGGTGCGCAAGGTGATGAAGGCAGGCGCGGTGGAGTTCCTGACCAAGCCGTTTCACAAGGAAGAACTCCTGAATGCGATAGAGCAGGCATTCGCATCCGACCGGGCGCGCCGCATGGAGGAAGCAGTCCTCGATTCAATCCGACTCCGTGCCTGCTCGCTGACAGAACGCGAGCGCCAGGTGATGGAACTCGTCGCGACCGGGTTGACGAACAAGGAAATTGCCCAAAGGCTCTTCCTGAGCCTCGTAACCATCAAGCTGCACCGCGGTCAGGTGATGAGAAAGATGCAGGCAGAATCGCTGGCCGATCTCGTGAGGATTTCAGAGAGGATGAACCCGACTCGCGCCTCCGGCTGAGAGGGTGCCTGAGCCGGCGCTCCAAAACGCATAAGAAACCCATAAAGAATCGCGGAAACTATACCAAGGGATAGTTGTAATCAAGTTTGTCAGCTTATATGTTCTCCCCATGCGGCTTTGTAACAAGCCGAAAGCCCACCAATCGCGGTGATTTGCGATGCGCAGACGCTCCCCCCACTGCCGCATTAGCTGCATTTCTCAAGATTGTTTGTACCCCATAGGAACGCGATTCAGATGACGCCCCCTAAGGAACGCTTTGAATCGGAAACGCAATTCATGGATCTCAGCCAACGCCAAGCTTTGCGCTTCACCCAGCTTTAGCTCCACGCAGCTTTACGAATACAAATTCCGAATGGAGGAACTACGCAATGGAATTCATTGTGCAGCGAGAGGAGTCTCTGTCTTTTTCCGAGAAGATCTCGCGCTTGGCAGCACGGCTACGCGAACCGAAGTGGCGGCGCTATGGCGCCACCCTGTTTGCCGGCAAATTGGCCGGCGTCGGCTTAACATTGCTCGTCATGGCGGCTCTCGGCGGAATCTTCTTCACAAAGGTCTATGCTGCCGACAGTACTCTAAGAGCGTCCGATGTCGTAAACCCGGTCAATACCGCATGGACATTAATTGCAGCGTTCCTCGTCTTTGGCATGCAGGTTGGTTTCACAATGCTCGAAGCCGGTTTCTGCCGGTCGCGTGAAACTGTCAACGTACTTATGGAATGCATTGTAGATACATGTCTATGCGGCATCCTGTTTTACGCCATTGGTTTCGCCTTCATGTTCAGCCACGGGAATGGCTTTATCGGCTACCACTGGTTCTTCCTGCAAGGTGCTCCGGAGACGTACGAGTCAACAGGCGTGGCTTTTCTTGCGGTGTGGATCTTTCAATTCGCATTCGCCGATACCTGCTCCACAATTACCTCAGGCGCAATGATCGGGCGCACCGGCTTTGTCGGCGACCTGCTTTACTCGGTCGGCGTCTCAGGATTCATCTATCCCATCATCGGCCACTGGGCGTGGGGTCCAGACGGATTTCTTGCTACCATGGGCGCCTCAGGCTATTTCCTTCCGAATCTCGGCCAGAGCTTCCATGACTTCGCTGGGTCAACCGTTGTGCACACCATTGGCGGCTTCATTGCACTAGCCGGTTCAATCGTGCTTGGGCCCCGCCTTGGCCGGAAGTTCAAGCGCGATGGCGGAGCACCGATGTTGCCCCACGATCTGACGATTGCTGCTTCCGGCGGTTTGATCCTGTGGTTTGGATGGTACGGGTTCAATCCCGGCTCTACCCTCTCAGCAATGGATTTCGCTGGCATCGGACGGGTCTCGGCGAATACTACGCTTGCTGCCTGCGCAGCGGGTCTTACCGCGATGATCTATGCCTACTTCATCAGCAAGAAGTGGGATGTAGGATTTACCGTCAATGGCTTCCTTGCAGGTCTGGTTGCGATCACTTGCCCTTGCTATTGGGTCAGTCCTACTGGCGCCATCATTCTTGGGGGCGTCGCTGGGGTTCTGGTCTGCATGGGGGTCGAACTCCTGGAGTGGTTGCGGATCGACGATCCCATCGGTGCCGTTCCAGTGCATGGCTTCTGCGGCATTTGGGGAACATTGTCGCTCGGCCTTTTTGCCTGCGGCAAATACGGCGCGAGTGGTCCGACCGGCCCTGACAACTCCGCCGCGCTTAACGGTCTCTTCTATCACGGCGGATTCACGCTTCTGAAGGCTCAATTCATCGGAAGCGCCATAATTACAGCCTCTACCTTCGCTGTGTCGCTGGCCCTGATGTATCTGGTCAATCTCACTGGCACGCTCCGCGTGTCGGAGGAAGGCGAACTCTTTGGGCTCGACCTTCATGAACACGGCATCTCCGCTTATCCGGAGTACGTGATCTCCTCGCTCGCAGCGCCTGCCGGCATGCCCAAGGATCTGACGGGTTCCAAAGGCTGAGGTCAAATGGATGGCAAACCGCAATCACCATCAGGGGTGAACGATCAATATCCAGAAATCGAGGAGCGTATGACGAAAATCGAAGCAATTATTCGGCCGAATAAGTTTGAGGCCGTGAAGGCTGCTCTGATCCAACTTGGGGTGGATGGTATGACTGTCTCGGAGGTTCGCGGGCACGGCCGTCAGAAAGGTCATACCGAAGTGTTCAGAGGGAGAGAGTACGACGTGGACCTGCTGCCAAAGGTCAAGCTGGAGCTCGTTCTCACGGACGACAGAGTGGAACCGGCAATAGCTGTGATCATGGATGCCGCTTTCACCGGCAAGATCGGCGACGGCAAGATTTTTCAGTACAAGCTCGACAATGTAATCCGCATCCGCAGCAAGGAGCGGGGCGAAGCGGCCATCTAACAGCCTCCAAACTCCCCGCATTTCAAAGGAGGTTTTCATGTCGTTGGATTTTGCCGTTTTCCGCTCCGGCACGTTCACAGAGAATTGGACATTGGAGGGGGAGGATGGTCTGTTCAAGCATCTTTTCAAGGCCAGCCAATTCCTTCGTGGTCTTCGTGTACAAATGCGCCATGGTGAGCTAAGCCGGGCTCCACTACGCCTGGTTCGCTTGCAAATGCATGACGCAGTTGTGGAATGCGATTGGCTGGCGCGCCCGCCTGACCCATGGGATGCAGAGTTGCCGAGGGACGTTCAACAGCGGCATACGTCTCTGCAAACCCTGCGGGACGCGATCGATGTGCGAGCTTTGTTATTTGACCTTATGCCGCAGATGGAGACGGTGTATTTACGAGCTTATCGGGAATCCTCGGATTATAGGCGGGAATTGATTGTCGAGGGCTGTGCTCAGCGCAACGACCACGCGGCACGCAATGTCCACTCGCTCGTGATGCGGGCGAGAATACTAGGCTTTAGTTTCGATCTTCAAGGCAGTGCACTGCAAGGTATCCCGGCGAAGGGTGCAACCGTTCAAGTCGGCTCCTGGAAAGCATCTAAGCGGGGCGCGGATTTCTCATAGCATTCTCCTGGCGCAGCAAGGCATATCTGCTACGGCCTTGCTGCGCCCGTCTTTTGAGACACCAAGCAGTTCACTGCTTTCCAGGTTGCCTTCTCAGGGGCCCGCTGGGCGTTGTTCTTGGGAGCTGGCGGAGCACACGCTCTCGGCATTGCCTGGAACGGCACGCTCTGGGTAACGCCGGCTCGGGTCACAGTTTCGCGAAGAACTCCATCGAGCTTTGCGCGGTCCACGTGGATGGTGCGCAGTTCGACGTTGAAAGGTGGCCGGGCAAGCCAGTCCGACGGCTTATAGCGCTCTTCTGCTCCGCTGCGCAACCTGAGAAGGACGTGCCGCTTGTAAGTGGCAATCTCTTCGTCCAGAAGGCGGCTCATCGGCAGTCCCAAGGCAGCCAGCAATTCCGGCGCAGACCAATCAAGAGATTCGCCGACCGCGTCTCTGTTCTCAGATTCTGCCTCAATGCAAAGCACCCGCAGTCCACCCTTGGCGAGATGAAAGGCGGCTTCCATTCCGGCCGGCCCACCCCCCCACTACCGTCACATCAATTCGAGAGAAGTTGTTCATCATCAGAAGGATGTGCCGACCGTTTCCCGTATAGCGCATATTCGCTGGCCCGCGCAGCAACGCACAACCTACCGCAGGTGGTTTTTTGTACCAATCTTTCGATGGAGATGTGATCGGCGGATCGCCCCCAAGCCGGCGAAAAGATTCGAGATCGACATTCCGGGAAACAAGAAGGCGAATCTCTATTGACATCGAATTGACTGAAACCATCCCTCAGGGCTAATGCCCTGTTCATTCCGTGCCCTTTCAAAACATAATCGACCATCTGTGTGGCGGACACCACTAGTTCGCGTACGGCCCAAACCTATCGGGTTCGATTTTGCCCCATCCCACTTCAGTGCCTGGTGCGGTGGAAGATGGCGGCTTAAACCACAGGCCGTTAGCCCCAAGATTTCGCCGAATGCAATCTGTTTGCCGATAAAGTTCGGGCTGGATTCGAGGCTCCAGCCAGGCGGGCGCAGTCGAGACGCCGCTTCCGGGAGGACGCGACTCGGTTCAAACCCTAGACCGCTGCTTTTTCCAGATGGGGCGCTGGAGACTGCGCGGGAGCTGCGACATAGCCTTCGTGGGCCATGCGCGCGCCCATGGGAATGTACGCGTCCAGCTCCTGCGGAGCCCAGGTGGCCAGACCATCGACATAGCGGTTGTACATGCAGAAGGCTGCGGCGATCAAAACCGTATCGTGAATTTCGGTATCGGTTGAACCTTCCTTGCGAGCGCGGGAGATGTCTGCCGAGGTGACTTGCTTGCCCCCTTCTTGCACGTGTCCCGCAATGTTCAGAAGCGCTTTGAGCTTGGCCGAAATGGGAGCGGATTCAAAATCGCGTTTAATTTCGGCGATCAACGCGAAATTACCGGCAAGTTCCGATGGTCCGCCGAGATGGTGTGCGGCGGCGGCGCCATGGCTGGTCTGGCAGAAGTGACAATCGTTCTGGCTGGAAGTGTAGGTGGCGATGATCTCGCGGTCTGCGCTGGAAAGCGTATTCGGACCACGAAGCAGGACTTCGGCGAGAGCGCGCATGGGCCTGGCTGTTTCCGGCCGGAGGGCGAACGGGCCGGTGATTCCTGGATGTCCGTCTGGGACCGTGATGTGGGGCATTGCATTCTCCTTTGCTAATGAGCAATCTCGGCTGGTTGCGGTTCTGGACGGTGATTGACCGGTTGTGTTTTGGCGCCTTGGACTTTGTAGCGGGGAAGCGCAAACATAAGCAGGCAAGGAACGAGGGCGGGAAGCGCCAATAACTGAATGGTGATGGGCCGATAGGAGCCCAACCTATCGAACACGCGACCGACGAGGATGGGACCGGTGGCGCCGCCCACGGCGTAGGTGGTCCATGTAACGGCGTAAAGAGTTGAGAAGCGCTTCAGGCCGAAGTAGCGGCCGAGAAGATAAGGCGTGATGTCGCCCTCACTGCCCATGCTGAATCCAATGAAGCCGGCGGCGATGAGGCCCGCGGTCAGGCTGCTGGCAACTGATAGCAACAGGATGCCGACAACATGACGGTCAAGCAGAAAACCAAGGCCGGGTGAGGCGGCGGCCACGGTCAGTGCGGCAATACTGAATCCCGCGGAAGTGGCTTCACGGTGCCAGCCGAAGCTCAACGAGAGTGGTTTAAGGAAAAGGCCAAAGGTGTAGGGCACAATCGCTGCAAAGCTGACCAGCACGCCAAAGAAGCCGGCGAAAACAACCTTCCAGCCGGGGTAGGCGACTTCGGATTCATCCATCTGTGGTCCGGCAGTCTGCGTTGCTAGCTCAGCCATGAACGGGTATAACCTCGGGGAGCGATCTTTGGTGGATAAGGAGCGTGGTTTTGCGCGGAGTCGAGATGGACGCTGCTCGAATGCGGTGTTCAGCGCTGCATCGCGGCAATCGCAGCCTCGGTCACTCCGGTGTAACCATGCTCAACAATTTGGGCTGCACGCGCACGATAGATGCCCGGATCCTGAGGCGCCCACGTGCCCAAACCATCCACATAGCGATTGCACATGCAGAACACCGCGGCAATCAGGACTGTATCGTGAATCTCCAGATCGGTCGCACCTTGGTCGCGCGCCGCGGCGATGTCTTCCGCACCGACATGCTTGCCGCCAAGCTGCACTTTTCCGGCAATGTTCAGCAGCGCTTTCAGCTTGGCAGAAATCTCCGCCTCGGCCCAGTCTGTCTTTACTTTTTGGACCAAAACTTCATCGTGTCCCAATTGGGCTGCGGCAACTGCTCCATGAATCGTTTGGCAAAAGAAGCAATCGTTGCGCCAGGAGACATGCGTGGCGATCATCTCGCGTTCACCCCGCGAAAGCGTGCTTTCGCCGCGCAGCAGGATATTGACCAATTCATTCAGGGGCGCCGCTGTCTCTGGACGAAAGGTCATGGGGCCGAGAATGCCGGGAAACTCTCGGCCGAGTTCCTCGGCAACTGGGAGTTGAATATAGGCCATCGATGAAACTCCGTTCAAAGGGAATCTGCTTCTACGAAATGAGCGCAGGCAGCGGGGAAGACGGACCGCGTTCATCCTACGCTATGTTGCGAGCCGCCCGCTTCAATCGAAAGATGGAGGGCAGTTCCGCCGAGTTGCCGAGCGTCCTCCAGCGATTGGCCTCATGACTGGGCAGGCGTCTGGTCAAGGCGGCGGGCCATGGTGGCAAGCAGCTTTGGCCGGACGCCTGGCCGCGTCCACGGGCACTCGGCGATACAAATTCCGCAGGATGCCGCCTCGGCAAAGAATGGGATGCACTTGTCGAAGTCCACATACCATCGCTCAACGCCGCGAACCAACTGCTTCTGCTCGGAAATTGCTCCGGGCGGGCAGGCGTTGGTGCAGACCTGGCAGGTGGAGCAGAATTCATCGGCGCCGAAGCGGCCTGGGGAGGTCGCGACCAGCGGCATGTCGGTGGTGACGCCAGCAAGGCGCACGCCCGATCCGAACTTGCGGCTGATCAATGACCCGTGTTTGCCAAGCTCCCCCAGGCCCGAAGCGATCGCCGGCGGAATCAGGAGCAGCGCGCCCGCAGACGGGCCGGGATAGGGATTAGCGATGTAACCTTGCGATCGGATCCAATTGGCGAGCGCATAAGAGGACCGGGTGCCGCGCGCGTATTGATCGCCTACATCGACTACGCCGACCCCGTTTGTTTCATCGGAGGGAACTTCCTTGAGACGCTCATAATTGTGCGCGAGAGCAAGGACGATCACCGAGGCCTCGTTGATCGTATAACCTTCGAAGGCATAGAGCGGATCCATCGGCGCGATGCCAAGGTCGTCCGCTTCGTGGGCCAGCGCGAACGCTCTGACGTCGTTTGCAAGCTGTCCGGCGGGGGCGTCGTTTCGCACCGCGGCCACCGGAATGAGCTCAGGGTAGTTGTATGCCGCCTGGAATGCCTCCGGTGAGCCGGGACAATTGCGCGAACTCTTCCGCGCCACGATCTGCAGTTCGCCAAACGGATGCTGATCCGGCGGATGCCAGAAGAACGGCGACGGTCTGCGCGGCGTTGTTTCTCCCAGTCCGTTGATTGGGTTACCTGAAACTTTGAGCAGCGCGAGCGTCTCAGTTCTGGGTTTGTAGCTTCCTCGCTTCGGGCGTCGCGGATTGCCCTGATCCTGCGTAGGTTGCCCAGCTGTTTGCGCAGTTGACATTGCTTCTTCTCCCAGTTATGAGTGTTGATGCGAAGCAGCTCGTCTCATTCCGCTCGCGTATTCAGAGCCCAGTGTAGTGGAGAAACACAAGAATATGGCTAGAACTTCAACTTCAGAGAAACCTGAATTTGCCTTGCCGGTCCGGCAAATGTCGGGGTTCCAAAGGTTGGATTTGCCGGACTTGTGACTCCAGCGCCATAACTCTGCGGGATTGCACCCGAAAACTCACCTGCGCCATAAACCTGATCCACATCCTGTACATTGACGCGGTTCAAAACATTGAGTGCCTCAACGCTGCCATTCAGCTTCACCCGTTCGGTGAGGTTGTAGAGCCTTTGCAGGCGCAGATCGGTCTCGTAATAGGACGCGCCGCGATAACTGTTTCGGCCAATGCTGCCGACACGATCGTTGAAGGGGAAGCCGTCGCCATTGATATCGGACCCCGCAAGAATGCTGTAATACTGCGGGCTCTGCAAGGTGTTAAGCATCGAAAACTGAAAATTGCGCAATGCAGCCGACCACGTTTCCGGCGACTCTCCCAACAGCGTCAGCACCAGCCGATGGCGCACGTCGTTATCACTGACGGCGCGGTCCAATTGAGGCTCGAGATAGTCCTGCGGTTCGTCCTGAAGCTGGTGTTCTGTGGCAATGTCGATCGAGTTTCCTTAAACATAATTGGCCAGGACGCTCAAGTGCTAAGCGAGATCCTTACGAAGCAGGAGACTACCCGCATTGTAGATGGACCAGCCCGAAGGCGTGGCAAAGAGAGCAAATCCAAAGTTTGGATCAGCCGGCGCAAAATTCTGTCTCCCATCGGAAAGAAAGCCATTCGGTATTGCGTTGACGTTGTTAGAGCTCTCCAGGCGCATGGCATGCAGGTAGTGATAGCCCGCTGTCAGGTGCCATCCGTTGCCGAGTTCATTTTCAATTTCGAGATTGGCCTGCTCCGAGTAAGCATTGGGAAACTTCCGCTGGGTAAACCCGAGCGGAAATTGCTTGAGAATGGAAGGGGCGGGATAGATGTCTGCGCTGAAAACCAGATCGGCTCAAACTCCGCGCCAATCTTGATGGAATTGGAATCGTGCGTGTAGGTCAGCGCTTCTCTGGATTGAAAATGGTGCTCGGTATAGAAGTCCACACCGCCAAGGAATCCGCCGCTATAGAGAGTGTCGGCAACGTCGATGGCCGGCTCAAAGCCCGCGCCAACCGGATCCATCCAGAAGATGCGTCGGCCGACGGCGACGGAGCTTTCTGAAGCCAGACGACTGTTGAAGAGGTGAAACAGATTCCCGTAGGCGGTTTGATCGTGAATGCAGCTGTCGCGATAACTCGATGGCAGTCCCTGCCCGGGAGAGGCCGCCGCGGTGTTGCCGTTGCGTACGTCGGTAAACAAATAGCCGGCAGCCAGGGTGCTGCGATCGCTGAGCATATCGGTCATTTTGCCAAACGCATTGTCATAGTCGTTAATTTGTAGAATAGAACCCAGGCTTTCGGGCGCAAGGCCCAAATCGCTCTTGACTTCATTGATGCTAGGTGTGCCGGGCCCAAGGCATCCCTCGGTATCGATGCAGTGCAAGATGAAGTGGGAGTAAATGGGAGACTGCGCTTTGCATTGACCTTCATAGCCTGAAAAGTAGAACACCTTGTCCCTGCGCACGGGACCGCCAACGGTCGCTCCGAATTGATTGAAGCGCAGCGTATTGAATCCCGGCGCTGAGAGCAGGTTGTTGGCGTCGATCTGATTGTTGCGGGCATAGTCATAGAGCGAGCCGTGTACATCATTGGTGCCGGATTTGGTGATTGTGTTCACGGCGGCACCAAGATTTAATCTGCCACCCGCGGCATCGGGCCCGTCGACGACGCGGAACTCCTGCACCCGGTCAAGCGACGGGCTCACTCGCTGAACGCCGGAGACGGTGGTGGTGTAATTGATCCCATCCAGGCCGCAGAAGACGCTGTGCGTTTCGCGTAATCCGCCAAAAACTGATTTCGAGGACAGTTTCCTGGAAAGCTGACTGCGCTGCGGTGCTCGAATCCCGTCCAACTGTCGTAGTCGGAGTGAGCAGCACAAAGTCAATGAAATCCCGGTCAGAGATGGGCAGGTCGGCTATCTGCGCGGGATTGATAACCTGGCTACCCTCCGTTCGTTCCGTCTCCACGTTTTCTGAATTATCGCGGACTTCCACCTGCTCAGTGGCAGCGCGGACTCGGAGCGCGATCTGGAAGGAAGCGGTCTGTCCCAGTGCCAGAGTGAGCGGCTCCGCATATGCGCCAAATCCTTCAGCGGATGCAGTCAGCTTGTATTGGCTGGCCGAAAGCCCGGGAATTACCGCCAATCCAAGCTTGTCCGAAACTCCGGTTCGGACAATTCCCGTATCGACGTTGCGGACGGACACGTTTGCCTGAGCGATGACTCTCCCTGCTGGATCGGAGATGGTCAGATTCAGTGTTGCGAATTGCTGGCTGAGCAGGGAAGAGGACGCTGCGGCCAAAAGCACAAGGAGCAAAGCGATACGAAGCACGCGGCGCTGGAGAACTTGTGTGTACGCGTGAATAGCACGGAGTGCGCGCCCAGGCTTGACCGACAAGACTCGATTACGAAGCGAAATCATAGTCGAGCCAGCTTGTGGATGCAGTAAGCCTGCGGTCCTGGTTATGGCCTGGGTTTCTGTGAAAGATATTCCTTGCTCACCGAAACATATCCCTCTTTCGCGGTTTTCTTGCCACGGTCGCGGTAGAGTTGCTCGTCGTGCGGCTGCCAGGTGTCAAGCCCATCCACGTAGCGGTTATACATGCAGAAAGCAGCGGCGATCAGTACCGTGTCATGAATTTCAATATCGGATGCGCCAGCAGCACGAGCCGCGTCAATAGCCGTCGATGTAACCTGCTTGCCGCTCTTTTGAACCTTGCCTGCAATGACCAAGAGGGCCTTGAGCTTCTCCGAGATTGCAGCCTGTTTGAAGTCCACTTTTACACAACGGACTAATTCCTCATCTCCACCGAGATGCGCGGCGGCGATGGCTCCATGAACGGTCTGGCAGAAATAACAGTCGTTTTCCGACGAGATATAGGTTGCGATTAACTCGCGTTCAGCCGGTGTAAGCGAGTTTGGCGCGTGCAGAAGAATCTCGGCCAACTCATTGAGCGGCTTTGCTGTCTCGGGCCGAAAGGCCATGGGACCGCGAATGCCGTGGAGTCCTTCGGGAAGAAGAATATGTGCCATCTGTAGACGCTCCTTTTTACACGAATCTCTACTCTGAGCAGAACACGAGCGGAAAAGAAATCGCAACCACGCAAGGTGGAGAGAACCATCCATCGAAAGGGGGAAGACAGTGTCTAACCGCTTCGATAGCATTCGTGTCGGCCATCCCCATTCCCCAGATGTTTCAGATCATCAATTCGTTGAAACGGATTCATTGCGACCGCTGACGGCGGTCTTTTTCGGAGTTTTCTCATGCGCAAATATGCACTGGCTCTTTGTCTGTTAATCCTTTCCGCGTCATCCGCAGCGCTGGCGCAGATCCCGACAGCGACGCTCTCAGGAATTGTGAAGGACGCACGCGGAGCCTTTATTCAAGGTGCCCGCGTGGCCCTTACCAATGTTGCGCAGGGCACCGTGCGCGAAAGCTCGACAAATTCCGATGGATCGTATTCGATTCCGGATCTGTTGCCGGGAACCTATCGAGCTGAATTGAGTTCAAACAGTTTTTCCACGGCGCAATTCTCGAATGTTGTTTTGGAAGCAGGCAGGACGTTTACGCTGGATGCCACCCTTTCACCCGCAAGTCAGGTTACAACGGTCAATGTAGCGGCTGCGTCGCAGACCGTTGATCTGGCACAGTCCATGATCCAGGGACAGATCACGGAGAGCACGATCGAGAGCATTCCGTTGAACGGCCGCAATTTCCTGGAGCTTGCCTATCTCATTCCCGGCAACCGTCCTGCGCCCACCTTCGATCCAACCAAGACCAACACGCTGGAGGTAAGTTCTGCCGGCGGCTTTGGCCGCGGTGGCAACATCACCATTGATGGCGGCGACAACAACGACGAAGTTGTGGGCGGGACTCTGTCCAATCTGCCGGAAGACTCGATCGGCGAATTTCAGATTGCGACGGCTCGTTTCACAGCGGAAGTCGGCCGTTCCGGCAACAGCATCATCAACATCATCACGCGGTCCGGAACGAATACATTTCATGGTTCGGCTTTCATGTTTGAACGGAACCGCAACTTGCAGGCGCTTCCGGCGACATTTGACGCTGGCCAGCCAAAGCCGCCCTTCGATCGCGAACAGTACGGTGGCTCGATCGGTGGGCCGCTCAAAAAAGATAAGTTCTGGTGGTTTTCCTCCGCAGAATTCCGCGACCAGAATGCCGACATCCAGACCGGTACGCGCAACTTTGTCACGGACACGATTGCGCACACCGCCGCCGCAACGCCGCTGCGCGATTTCCTACTCTCGAATCGCGTTGACTACCATTTGAACGAAGCCAATACCTTGAGCGGGCGCTTCAGCTTCAATCGGTCGACGGATACGGCGCAGGCCAGTGCCTCTTCATCCACGCCGCTCAGCACGGGAGCTGAACGGCAAAACTCGCTGAACCGGTTTGATTCGGTTGAGGCGGCATGGACGAAAGTCTTCAGCCCCAGAAGCACCAATCAGCTTTCCTATCACTACGACAATTTTTATAACAACATCCCCCCGTATCCGCAGGATGAATCAACCACCGATCCCGCGTTGGGCTTGAAGAGTGAGCTGATTTTTCCGGACCTTGCGGATGGCGCCAACTTCAATCTGCCGCAGAGCACATTTCTGAATCGCTCGCAGGTGCGCGATGGTTTGACCATGGAGCTTGGCAAACACGCGCTCAAGGTTGGCGGCGAGTTTCAGCACTACACTGCGCACGGCATCATCAATGTCTTTGGCAATGGCACTGAGATTCTCGTGTCCGACTTTGGCTTCGCTGACCTGAACGGCGATGGGGTCATCAACGACCTCGACATCCCGCTCGCAGTCGGCATTCACAGCACCGCGCCGGTCGTGCCCGTCCCCATTCCGCAGGTGGGGGACACCTATCTTGCATTCTTTGCACAGGACGATTGGCGCGTTCATCCCAATCTGACGCTCAATCTTGGGTTGCGCTGGGAATATGATTCGGACCTGACGGGCACCAGCAGCGATCACGATCCGTGCCCCAATCTAACCAGCATCCCATCTAGCCCATGCGTCTGGATGGCCAACATCATCGATCTGAAGAAGAATCCAGACAAAAAAGACTTTGGCCCGCGTGTCGGCTTCACTTGGGACCCCTATGGTCATGGCAAAACAGTTTTCCGCGGAGGGTATGGCATCTACTATGACCGCATCATTCTTGAGACCGGCGCCGAGGAGCGCGTGCAAAACGATCGTGCGCTCGCAGTCACTCAGTACGCAGGTTCATCCTGTGTAAACCCCTTCATTCCTGCTCCGCCAAGTCTCGATCTGTGCTTTGCGCCTAAAAGCACGTTTGCCCCAGGAAGTCCGACAATTGCCAACGCATTCAACGGGCCCAGCCAGACCGGCGGCGTCGGCATCATTGCCATGGCACCGGATTCGCACCATCCGCTCTATCAGCAATTCTCCTTCGGAACCGAGCAGCAGGCCGGCACCAACTGGCTCATCAGCGCAGATGCGCTTCACGTGTTCGGCGAACGCCAGTTAATAGGCAATTTGCTGCGCACCACAGACTCCACGTCTCCCGACATCAGCTGCCCCGGCAACGATATTCCGTGCACCATTACCGACCCCGTTACAGGCATATCGGATAACATTACGCTGATCTCGTCCGGGGCCAAAAGCTGGTACGATGGGCTCCTCGTGTCGCTCGCTCATCGCGAGTCGAAGTTCCATAAGATCGGCTATCAGTACAATGTAAGCTATACGCTTTCCAAGACACTCGATTACTCTGACGACGATCAGCTCACCAACAACAACGAAGATGAGCAGGTGAATCTGGCAGAAGGCACATCGGGCCTGCGCAAGGAAAAGGGCTATGCCCTTACCGACGAACATCAGCGCTTGACGTTCTATGGTGCTGTCCAGCTTCCGCACGGGTTCTCGATCGCGCCCATCTACACGTACGGTTCTGGCGTCCCGGCGGACACATTTCTGCCCAGCACGGCAGTCAATGGAGCCAGCGGCGCGCGACTGCCCCTGTTGCCGCGCAACGCGCTGGGACGCGAAGTCAGAAACAGCAATCAGTTGAATGCACTGATCGCCAAATGGAACGCACTGCCTGCCTGCCCCGGCGCCTATCCCTGCCAGGCCGGCGGAATGATTGACCAGGTTCCCGCGAATATCAATTTCAGCAGCCCGTTCAGTGCAGTCGATCTGCGCCTCCGCAAGCAGTTCGAGTTCGGCGAACATCTCTCGCTCAGCCTGATCGGAGAGGGGTTCAACCTCGCCAACCAGGTCAACATCCGCGGCTCCAACACGGCGAACTACTCCGGACGGAATATCTCCATCGGCCCATGCCAGGGGACGCCGATTTCATGCGAGACCAATCCGCCGGTTCAAGGAAACTTCTTTTCGCCGGCGAGCGTCGCTGGCGGATTCTTCGGCTCCGGCGGCCCACGCGCCTTCCAGTTCGCAACCCGCCTGGACTTCTGACGGAGGTTCGCTTGGCGTTTCCTGAATACGAGAAGATTGTCGGCCTTGGACAGAGCGGCGCTGCTCATGCGGCGAACCTTGAAGTGGTCGAAGAGAGCGCCGCCACGGAAGAGGTGGCTGCGCTCTATGCGCACTTTCGCGTCCGTTTCGGCCGGCCCGAAGTTCCAGGGATCCTGAAGTGTTTCGCAACCCATCCTCCCTTGCTGCGGCACATGATGGACCTGTCGGAGCACATGCTGTTCGCCGACGGCTCGCTCGGTCGCAGGCACAAGGAGATGATCGCCACGCTTGTCTCCACGGAGAATGAATGCCCCTACTGCGCAGACAGTCATGGCTTCTTTTTCCGCGTGCATGGAGGCAACTCAATGGCTCTTGCAGCCATCCAGGAAGGCGATCTCAGCTCAACGGAGTTGACGGCTGCCGAACAGGCTCTGCTCAAATTCGTGCGCAAAGTGAACCTGAACTCGCACAAAACTGAGAAGCGCGATGTCGATGCATTGCTTCGGTCTGGATGGAGTCAACTGCAGATTGCGGAAGCGGTGCATATTGTAGCTCTTTTCGCTGCATTCAACCGCGTGGCTAACGCGTTCGGACTCTCGTCGCAGGGACTGCTTGCGCTTTACGAAAGCGACCAACTAGCGCTTCGTGCAGCAGATGCAGGCGCTGATGGGGCAGGCTTATGAAGCTGGCAAAATCTGCAGCGTGCAAGTGTGTGCTGGCCGCACTCCTGCTGGCAAGTGCGATCGCCGTCGGCAGGTCGCAGTCCGAAGCTCCGGCTGTGCATCCTCAGCACGACTCCTTCCATGTCACGCTGAGCGGCTCATTTGCCAATCCAGTCTCGGGCCGGCTGCTCGTCTTCATTGGACCCGCGTCCGGTGATACCGCTGCGGTGGACATGAACATGATGTCGCCTGAATCCGCAGCATCCGGAACACGTTCCTCTATTTCAGCGAGGCAACATCCGAACCTGAGTGATCGAGTGAACATGACAGGAAGAACGCGGGATCGGGAACCCGCTACAGGGAAGGGAGGAAAAGCAACTTCGGAGCCCTCTGCCAAGAAGGTTTTGAAATTTGCTGCCAAATTGCTGCCAAATTGCTGCCAAACGGGGAGAGTGGGGATTTGCTAAATGCTTGAAATATTTGGTGGACCTGATCGGGATCGAACCGATGACCTCTTCCATGCCATGGAATGACTCGAACCGCAAAATATAGACGGCACAGTACTTATGAACCGGCACAACCGGCAGAAACGGCCCAATGGGCGCTATTTGCGGGCTAAATGCGGGCAAAACCTAAACCAAGTGGCCAAAGGGCTGATCGTGTGGAATCAGCCCAGCACTTCTGGATGATTCGTTCCGAACCGGCGAACTAAGCGTGCGAGCTGGCGCCATGCACCAACGCTCC
>Ga0302275_10001385_pt1 | contig 26065 bp, 22 predicted proteins | sample III_Bog_N2_2_FD_200229 | JGI IMG/M metagenome (GOLD analysis project Ga0302275, IMG submission 200229) | Peat permafrost microbial communities from Stordalen Mire near Abisko, Sweden - III_Bog_N2_2 | ecosystem: Environmental > Terrestrial > Soil > Wetlands > Peat | place: Sweden: Abisko... | reverse complement strand
GGCAAAGCCGCCGGTGCGGAGTCGGATAATCCAGACAGCCTCCCGGTTTTCGTCACTGAAATCCCTCCCGGATATCGCGATTGGAAGTTGATCTCCGTGGCCCACGAAAAAGGTAACCTCAACGATCTTCGCGCGATTCTGGGCAATGAGATTGCGGTCAAGGCGTATCGGGAAGGGAAGCTTCCGTTCCCGGACGGCGCGATCATTGCGCGGTTGGCTTGGAGTTATGTTCCGTCGGAGGAAAATAATGAAGTCTTTGGTCGGGAACAGTCTTTTATCGCCGGTCCACCGACGAATGGAATTCAGTTCATGGTTAAGGATTCCAAAAAATACGCAGCCACCGGCGGCTGGGGGTTTGCCCAATTCAACGGCGGAACCCTGGTCAGTAAAGCCGTGTTGCGTGACTGTTTTCCTTGCCATCAGGCCATCGAATCTCGCGATCTGGTCTTCACCCGTTACTCACCTTGAGTCCGGGTGCAGGCAAAGTAAGAACAACAATAATACGAACAACAAAATAACAACGACTATGAATACCGAAATTGAAAAATCTGAAGAAAACCTAGTGGTTAACACGGCAAAAATACTCTACACCGGCAAGACCCGCACCACGGGCGGCCGCGACGGCGGTTCGGCCCGGAGCTCCGATGGCCGTTTGGACGTGAAGCTCTCTGTTCCTGGCTCGACGGGTAGCGGCACCAATCCGGAGCATCTGTTCGCCGCGGGTTGGTCCGCTTGCTTTATCGGGGCGATGAAAATTGCCGCCCGCAAATTGAAGATCCAGATTCCGCCGGACGTGGCCGTTGATGCCGAGGTGGACCTGTGTCTAGCTGACAATGCTTATTTCCTCCAAGCCCGCCTCAACGTCAGTCTTCCGGGTTTGGATATCGTAACGGCCCAGGAATTGGCGGTTGCGGCCCATCAAACGTGCCCCTATTCGAAAGCCACGCGCGGCAACGTAAACGTTGAAATCAGTATCCTCTAAAATCAACCTGTCAACTCTTCACAGTTGCAGTCAACCCATCAAAAAAAGAAAAAATACAATGAATACCATCACTACCAAAGACGGAACACAAATCTACTTCAAGGACTGGGGCGCCGGACAGCCGGTTGTTTTCAGCCACGGCTGGCCACTCAGCGCGGATGCGTTTGAAGACCAGATGTTTTTTCTGGCCGCGCAGGGCTACCGTTGTATCGCTCATGATCGTCGCGGTCACGGCCGGTCCAGCCAGCCTTGGAACGGCAATGATCTTGATACTTACGCCGACGATTTGGCCGAACTCGTCCATACCTTGGATTTAAAAAACGCAATCCATGTGGGCCATTCCACCGGCGGCGGCGAAGTCGCCCGCTATATCGGACGTTACGGCACAAAGCGCGTCGCCAAGGTGGTGCTGATCGGCGCGATTCCGCCGCTGATGCTAAAGACGGACGCCAATCCAGGCGGGCTGCCAATGGAAGTGTTCGACGGGATTCGCGCCGGCGTGCTTGCCGACCGCTCGCAGTTCTTCAAGGATCTCACGCTGCCTTTTTACGGATACAACCGACCCGGGGCAAAAATATCCGAAGGCGTGCGGGAGGCGTTCTGGCGGCAAGGAATGATGGCGGGCTTCCCGGCCAGTTACTATTGCATCAAGGCCTTTGCGGAAACAGATTTGACCGAGGACCTGAAGAAAATGGATGTGCCCACGCTGATCATTCACGGCGACGACGACGAGATCGTTCCTATCGCGAATTCAGCCTTGTTGTCGGCGAAGCTCGTAAAAAACGCAACTCTGAAAGTTTTCAGGGGGGCTTCGCATGGACTGTGCACTACGCATAAAGATGAGGTCAACGAGGTGCTGTTGGCGTTTATTGAATCCATGACAACCCCAGAAGTTGGGCGAAAGCACTAATAAAACCGTCAATTATAATAAAGTCCAAGTGCGCGTTTTGGTGAACGGGTATTCACGCTACGCAGCTCCGAAACGAAATGAACACATAAGTTGTATGAAAACCAATACGAACAAAAGCGACCAACCATTGAGCCAAAGCCTGAATAAAGTTCTCGCCGATTCCTATGCCTTGATGTCCCTGACGCATTTAGCGCACTGGAATGTCGAAGGACCGGGGTTTTTCGCCTTGCACACAGCTTTCCAGACGCAATATGAGGAACTGTTCACCGCAATTGATGAAATTGCCGAACGCGTTCGCGCTTTGGATGCCTATGCCATCGGCGGCCTGGGCAAATTCGCGCAGACCGCGCAAATGAAGGAGTTCGTCGCTCCGCAGACCCAGGAGGAATATGTGAAGATGCTTCTGGCCGCGAATGAGAAGTTGGTGGTCGATGCTGTGAAAGCACGCGATCTGGCCGGTGAGTCAAACGATCCCGAAAGCCTGGATTTGATGACCGGACGTATCACGTTGCACCAAAAAACCACCTGGATGCTAAAAAGCTTTCTCAAAAGCTGAGTGGATTGGGCGGCTGGCGTGGCCGGCCGTAAAAACCATAATCTTGTTGGTGTTTTAGGCGGGGTGACACCACGATGATTTTGCTGGATGAAGGCGACGTTGATGAGGCATTTGATGGTTAATCGACATAAAGGACGCACGCTGTCCGTGCGACGTTGCAAAATTGCAACGTTGCAGACTTGCCAGCAACTCTTTGGGGTGGTGTTAACATGGGTACGGAATTTTGAATAAGTGACGTTGTGCGAATATCACATCGGCACAACCAAAAGCGTTGGCTCCGGCCGCTTCACACTCGTGGTTGGTGGTTGTCTCCCTCTGAAGGCCAAAACTTAGATTTTGACGGCTGCCGAAGAGGCAGCTGTCGCAATGAAAGATTTAGGTCCGGGTTGAAGAATGAATGGAGTGGGAATTATGGTTTTGATCTGTCGCGGTTTTCTGTCTTTTGAGGACAACTCAAAAAGCCGGTTCAAAATCATAATTCCGAGAGGCCTTTTCGATTTTCGGTTTTCTATATTTTAGAACACCCCGGTTAAAAACTAATTTTCCAAGCCTCACGAGCTTTTCCAATCTGCATGATTTTGGATTCGCCAGTGACTGAGAGTTTCCTCGTAACACACTGTTCGCCGTTATATTTTTCTGACAGGATTCGGTCGCCGTAAGGTGCTTTTCCACGTCGCCACCATGTTGATGGAGCGCAAACTCGATTAGAAGATTGTGACGGCGTATCCTTCGGCCGCGGCCACTGGCCGCATCATTTTATATGCGACGAGACGAGAGCAAATGCGCACATCAGACCATGAGTCTGTTTGGTGATGCGCCGAAGGCGGCATTGCCGACAGTCAAACCCGCCAGCCGGGTAGAAATCTACTTCGACGGTGGCTGCCTCGGCAATCCCGGCAAGAAATATGGCTCCTTCCAAGTCAAACTGGACGGTCAAGAAATCCTCAAGCGCAGCCGGGTCAATTTCGGATTCGGCACCAATAACGAGGCCGAGTTTAACGCTTTGAAACTGGCGCTGGATGAGGCAATCGGGTGGTTTCAGTCAAAATCCACCGAATTGAAAACATTATCACTGATCGTCGAAACGGATTCCACCATCGTCCGGAATCGGCTGGTTGTAAAAAATGTGATCTTCAAAAAATATCCCAGCAGCCAGCGGATGTTTGCGTTAGCCAATGAATGCCTCGGGGTCATGAACCAGTTCGGTGATTTCCAGGTGAATTGGAAAGGGCGGGCGAACAATGTTGAACGATTTGGCCACTGACACCGGCAGGACGCGGTGATGGATGTTCAGCACGCATGCTTGAAAGCGCGCTGGCGAGGGCATGCTTCGCAATCTTAAATTCGGTCTTCGCCTTTTACAGCAGCGTTAACTGCCGGGTCGTTGGCTCGCGCAGACTACTGACGCCGAGGCCCAGCAGTCGCAGCGGACGCGAAACTAATTTTTCACGGCCCAGTAAATAGCAGCCAAGCCGGTAAATATCGCCGGCTTCGGTCAGGGGTTCTTCCACGGAAATCTGGCGCGTCAACGTGGTGAAATCGGTGTAGCGAACCTTTACCTGAACCGTGTGTGCGCCCAAACGCTTATGTTTGAGCCGCGCTGAAATATCCGACGCCTGTTCTTTCAGGCACGCGCGCAGAATCTTCCGATCATCGGTGTCTTTGAGAAAGGTTTCCTCGCCAGAGATGCTTTTGATCTCATCGCCGATTTCCAAAGGTCGGTCGTCTTCGCCGAATGCAAACTTTTTGAGCTTGGGCCCGAACGAACCGACCTGCGCACGCAAGTCGCCGGCGTAATCCTGCAAATCGCCGATCGTGACTATGCCCACCTTGTTCAAAGTCTGCTCGGTGACCTTGCCGACGCCGTAAAGCGTTCGAACTGGCAATGGACGCAAGAATGAAATTTTTTCCGCGTCGGTGATCACCGTGAGGCCGTCCGGTTTTTGGTGGTCGCTGGCAATCTTCGCCAGAAGCTTGTTTGACGCGATGCCAATCGTGGCCGTCAGCTGGCGTTCTGAAAAAATCCGTTGTTTCAATTCACTCGCGAGTGGCCGGGCCAGCAGCAACGATGCATCGGCGTCCTTCGCCTGGCAGATGGCCGACACGTCGAGATAGGCTTCATCCACGGACATCTGCTCCACGATGGCACCGGTGGTCGCAATAATTTCCATGATGCGATGAGATTCCTCACGATAAACGTCCATGCGCGGGCGAACGAAAATCCCTTTAGGACAAAGCCGCCCCGCCGTGGCGCTGGGCAACGCTGAACGCACACCGAACTTTCTGGCCTCGTAGCTCGCGGCGCATACCACGCCGCGCTGGGTGGGAGGAGCGCCGACAATGACCGGCTGGCCACGCAGTTTCGGGTCATCGCGCTGCTCCACGGAGGCAAAAAATGCATCCATGTCCATGTGCATTATGACTCGGAACATCAGGCCATCAAATTAGCGAAAAAAGATCAACGCCTGAAGCCCTAAGCTCACAGGAGAACAAAACATTCAAGCAATGAGCATGGCTCTGTCCACGGCTAACCAGATGAATCAGTCAGAGTTTCCTCACTGAAGTCGAAAGAATTCCCTTTGCCGCTCGGGATTACCGTAGAAAATGTTTAAGAAACCTGGCTGGAGTGGACGAGGCGTCAATCAAGTTGCGCAGGCCCCCACTTTCCTCGGTCTGCAAAATTCAATCCGCACTCTCGTCCACAACAGCCTGCCCTATCATCGGTCCGAATTGACTTGGGTTAAGCCGATTGGAAAAACAAATATTCACCAATAGCGACGGTGGTTTTTTGCTTGGCGAAGCCAGGTTGAATCGTTTTAATGCGCGCTCAACAACGACCGTTAACCAACAATATAATTATTCAATCATGGCTAAAGCACTGACCAAATCCCAAATCGCGGCGGAGATTGCCGAGAAGAACAGCATCACCAAAAAACAAGCCGTCGAGATTCTTGAGCACGTCGCAGCGCTGGCATACAAGCACGCCAAAGATTCCTTCACCATTCCCGGCCTCGGCAAGCTGGTGCTGGTCAATCGCAAGGCGCGCGTCGGCCGCAATCCCGCCACTGGCGAAACGATCCAGATCAAGGCCAAGAAGGTTGTGAAGTTCCGCGTCGCCAAAGCGGCGAAGGACGCGATCCTCGGCGTGAAGAAGTAATTTCAAATTCCAAAAGCCAAGGCGCGCTGATTTTTTCAGCGTGCCTTTTTTGCATTTCGCTTGGTCGGCCTAAAAACTTCAACGGCTCAAATAGGTCATGCTGGCCGCCGGGTAACGGTCGCCGGCAGTGGCCCCTGCCGGTGCCGCGAGATTGAATTCCGCCAAATCTTGCGCGGTCAACTCGATTTGCAGCGCGCCCAGATTTTCTTCCAGGTAAGTGCGACGCTTGGTGCCGGGGATGGGCACGATGTCTTCGCCCTGCGCCAGCACCCAGGCAAGCGCCAGTTGCGCCGGTTTGCACCCCTTCCGATTCGCCAAGGCTTCAATGCGATGAACGATTGCCAGATTTTGTTTGAAATTTTCCCCTTGGAAACGCGGGCCGTTTCGCCGCCAGTCGTTGGCCGCCAGATCATCAATCTGCTGGATTTTCCCGGTCAGGAAGCCACGTCCCAAAGGGCTGTAGGGCACAAAGCCAATACCCAATTCCCGACAGGTCGGCAAAATCTCCGTCTCCACATCCCTGGTCCACAGCGAGTATTCGGTCTGCAACGCGGTGATCGGATGGACTTTGGCCGCCCGGCGGAGTGTGGCCGGAGCCGCTTCGGACATACCTAAAAAGCGAACCTTCCCTGCACGAACCAGTTCGCTCATCGCCCCAATGGTTTCTTCGATCGGCAAACTGGCATCCACCCTGTGCTGGTAATAAAGATCAATCTGCTCCACCCCCAGTCGTTGCAAACTGGCGTCGCAGCATTGGCGGACGTATTCGGGACGACCGCTCACCCCGAGATATTTTCCCTGGGCATCGCGGACATTGCCAAACTTGGTGGCGAGGATCACCTCTGCCCGCCGGCTTTTGATGGCCTGGCCGACCAGTTTTTCATTCTCGCCGCAGCCATACATGTCGGCCGTGTCGAGGAAGTTGAGTCCCAGATCCAGCGCCCGGTGAATGGTGGCAATGGATTCCTGATCATCCCGCACGCCGTAAAATTCCGACATCCCCATGCAGCCGAGGCCGAGCGCAGACACCGACAATCCTTGGTTTCCAAGTTTTCTTTGTTTCATAAATGTGCCGTGTTGATTCGCTGAATATCAATCATTCGACGCGGCGCGCAAATCAAATCATCTCACCGACCGAGTGTTGAATTATTTTGTTCCGGGGACTTGGCGCGTGCGCGGCTTGCCCGCGCGCAGCACCCGCAGCGAAAACCCACGACCATTCTCAAACGGCTCGACGGTAGCCTCCACTTCCAGCACCGGATACCGGACCGTCGCCAGCCCGTAATTTTTGTAGGTCTTGGCGAACAGTTCTGTTTCCACCATGCCGGTCCAATCCGCCAGCGTCAGGAATTTCATCGGTTCGCCGGTGATCTGGTGATGGGTGCGCTGTTCCACCACAAGGCCGCAAGCCACCACAGTTTTGCCGATATGGTTGCCGAGTTCCTTGACGGGACAATAAGTGTCCCAAGCAACGTCCGGGAATAATTCCAGCGGATGTCCGGTGACGGCGTAGCCGAACAATTCTGTTTCGGCTTCCAACTGTTCGTGGCGGGTGGGCTCCTGCAATGAAACCTGCGGGAATCGGTCCAATGATGGTGGCGGCAACAACCAACCCTGGCCGGTCTGGGCAGCACCACCAAAAGTCTGGTGAAGATATTGCGCTTCCCAAAACTGGCGCGTGCGTGGCTGGCCAAACTCATCAAAGCCTCCGGCGCGGATAATCGCCTCCATTTCGTCGTGCGAAGGATTTGCGCGCCGATGGAAGTCCGCGATGGAAATAAATGTTCCACATTGCCGTTCAGCCACGATCCGTCGAGTGGTTTTGTCGCTGAGCCCTTTCGTCTGCGTGAGCGGAATCCGAATGGCATTCCCGTGAACGGCAAACTTTGGCCCTGGCTCGTTCACCGTCGGCGGCAAGAATTGCAAGCCAAGCCGGCGGCTTTCCAAAACATAAACCAGTGGTTGATAAAACCCCTTACCGTTGGTCAGCACCGCCGCCATGAACTCCGCCGGGTGATAGCATTTGAGCCACGCTGCTTGATACGCCTCGACGCCGTAGGCGGTGGAATGCGCCTTGCAGAAAGCGTAGCCGGCAAAGCCAGTGACCAAGCCCCATACTTCCGCAATCTTTTCCGGCGTGTGATTACGCGCCAGCGCAGAAGCGACAAACTCTTTATGAATTTCCTCGATGACCACGCGCTTCTGTTTGTTCAGCGCCCGGCGCAACACGTCTGCCCGCCCCGGTGGTAGGCCGGCAAAAGCCTCGCAGATTTGCAGAATGTGTTCCTCGTAAACGACGAGACCAAATGTGTCGTTTAAAACATTTTCGAGGGACGGATGTGGATACGTGATTGGTTCCAAACCCTGATAACGGCGTGTGAACGCCAGCTTCTTGCCTTCATTGGCGGCACCGGGCCGGATGACGCTGACGATGGCGATGAGCGTATCAATGTCATGGACGTTGCACTGACGACAAAGACCCGTCATGGCCGGGCTTTCAATGTGATGCACGGCGCGAGCGCCGCCGCTAGCGATCATTTCCCAAACCTTGGGATCCTGCCAGGGCTCCAACGAAGCGAAAACCACCGAGACATTTTTGGCCGTCAAGGATTCGGACGCATCCCGCATGACGGCGAGTCCGCCCTGGGCGAGCACATCCATTTTCACGAGCCCGATCAGTTCAACCGCATCCATGTCGAAATGGGTGGTGGGATAGCCTTTGTTGGAAATAAACGTCGGGGTCAGCTCGGGCATGGACTGGCGCGAGACGACCACGCCGCACGGATGCATCTTCGGGTGACGCGGGAAGCCATCAAGAAACTCCGCCATGTCGAGCGCGGTCTTAAACGGCTCTTCATTCAGCGGCAAATCACGGTTTTCGGGACTGGCGGCAAGCATTTCGCGCAAGCGTGTGCCACCGCTCGGTGTGGGCTCATCCGGCACCCAGCCGCCGCCAAAGCTCCACGGAAAATGATCCGTAAACTTTCGCACCTCCCGTTCGCTGACACCTAACACTTTGGCAACATCCGCAAACGCACTGCGGGCTTGGAAGGTGGAAAAACCGCCGACCACGGCACAATGCTCCGCGCCATACTTTGCAAAAATCAAATCCACCACGTCGTCCTTCCGGTCATGTGGGAAATCCACATCGATGTCTGGCAGTTTGTTGAGCGCCATGCGTTCCTCATTTAAAAAGCGGCGGAAATAGAGTCCGAATCGGATGGGGCAAACATCGGAAATCCCAAGGCAATAGCAGACGAGCGAGTCCGCCGCACTGCCGCGCGTGATCCATTCAATGCCGTTCTGTCGGCAATCCTGCAAAATCCCCCAGACGACCAGAAAATATTCCTCATACCCAACCGCCGTGATGATTTTTAATTCCTGTTCAACCTGGGCCTGGTATTCACCGGCACGCTCGCGGTAACGGTCGCGCAATCCTTTGGAGACCAATTTGTGAAGGAACTCGTGCGGTGTGGAACCATCGGTTGGAAGGAATGCCGGGAACTGCGGTTTGCCAAAGGGAATTACAAAGTGGCAGCGTTCGGCGATTTCAAGCGAGTGGGCAATCCAGTCGGGATGCTCCAGGCAGGCGGCGGTCATTTCCGCCGAGGTCCGAAAATGTAACCGGCCATCATTACGTTTTTCAGGATGCTCCTGCCGCAGGAGTGTGAGCGTGCGGATGGACTGCACGATGTCAAATTTGAGCCGATCGGCGGGCGTCGCGTAGTGGATCACGGGACAAGCGACCATCGGGTGCGGGCCCGGTTTTGAGGCCTTCGTCGCCAGTTCGTAGAAACGATTGGGAAATAAATCGGCGAGGCTCGTATCGGCGCTGACAGCAATCAGTCCGTCCGTATGGCCGGTGAATTGTTCAAGAGACAACGGTTGGCGCTGGCTGGCGGCCACCGACGCATCATCGGCGCTCTTGGCCTTGCGGGACAGAATCTGATTGAGGTTGTGATAGCCGCTGACCGATGCGACAAAGACCAACAGCGGAATTGCGTCCACGCACAACTCCGCGCCGAAAATGGGTTTGATTCCGGCCTTCTGGGCCGCCTGGGCGAACTCCACCGCACCATGCAAATTACCAATGTCGGTCAACGCGACGACATTCATGCCGTGCTGCTTCGCGAGATTCACAATCGCCGTCGGCGACAAGGTTGAATCCAAAAATGTGTAATAGCTTCGAACTCGGAGCGGAACGTAGGTGCCGCGCTTAGCGGTGATGGTGGGCTTCTGGATTTGAAATTGAAACGTTAGCTTCGGCTGCTCTTTTACAATGTCGCGGGGTGCGTGTCGCAAGCGCAGATCGTGTCCTCGCAGAACCACGTTCCAGCCTTTATTTCGGCGCAGTTCGTCAATCGAGGCGGCAAGCCGTTCGCGGGACTCAAGGTTCCGGGCATTACCCGCCAGCGACAGTTCGCTGCGGAACAGTCCGTCATAAACGTTCGAAAGCTTCAACGACACCATGCGCAGGCTGACACGACGAGACCAGGCTTTGCGGAGCAGTTTTCGCAAGAGGGAATAAGCATCGGTTTCCAAGTCCGTTGGCTCGCGCATACTTTCGGAGCACTGACCCTCGTCGCGATCGTTGTAGCGGACTTTCACAGTGAGCGTTCGGACACTCCGGTTTTCCGCGCGGACGTCGGCAAACAATTCATCTGCCTTTCGACGAAGCACAGCCTCGACGTATTCCTCGTCAGTCACGTCCTCGGCGAACGTCTCCTGCTTGCTGTAGGATTTTTGCGGCTCGCTCTCGGTGATGATGGGGCGCTCATCAACGCCGTTGGCAAACTGGCGGATGAGCGGAGCCTGTCCGCCCAGCATCAGCCCAAGAAGTTCAATCGGCGTGCCGGCAATCTGCCCGATATGCGCGAGTCCGGCGGCGTTCAACCGAAGGCTGGTTTTTGGTCCAATGCCTGGCAGCCATTTGTTCGGCAGCGGATGAAGAAAACCGAGTTCCTCTCCGTGCGGAATATCGAGAAACGCAGCGGGCTTGTTCAACTTCGATGCAATCTGGCTGATGAGCTTGTTGGCGCCCAATCCCTGGCTTACGGAAATTTTGAGTTTCTGTGCGATGGCTTTGCGGATGATCTGTGCGATTTCAATCGCGGGCTTCTGATGATTTGCCGTCAGGTCAAAATAGCCCTCGTCAATCGAGGTGCGCTCCACGTCCGGGGTGAAGTCATACGCGTAGGCAAACATCCATTTGGAAAATTCCTCGTAACGCTCGTAATTTCCGGGAAGCACCACCAGCTTCGGGCACAGCTTGTAGGCGCGGGAGGTGGGCATGGGCGTATAAACGCCGAACTTCCGGGCCTCGTAGGAGGCGGAGGCAATGATGCCCCGGCTTTCACCGCCGACCGCAATCGGCTTTCCGCGTAAGCGCGCATCTCCCGCCTGCTCCACGGAGGCGAAGAAGGCGTCGGCGTCGAGATGGGCGATGGTTTTGCGCTGCATGACGGGAAGATTCTGGCATGGCGGGTTGGACAGGGGTTGTCCAGGCTCATGGCTGGGCGGGACGGATCAGCGCACGGAACACACCCTGAATGACCAGTTCCTGCGCAGGAATCAAATTGGGAAATTTGGGGTTCTCCGCCTTCAAAAAGGGTTTTCCATTTTTTACCACGAACGTTTTAAGTGTGCATTCGTTGTCAATGAGCGCGGCGACAATCTCACCGTTGCGTGGGTCGGGGCCGTGCTCAAGAATGACAAAATCGCCGTCCAGAATGTGCCGGCCAATCATGGACTCGCCGCGCACGCGCAGCGCAAAGGCGTATTTGGTCGGCTTGTAGCCGACGCTGTTGATGTCCACGGACACGCATCCCTCAGCGTCCTGCTCGCGCGGCTCGGCAAACCCAGCCGGAATCGAGCCATACAGCGGGATGTCACGGACGACACTGCGGAATTTTTGCAGCGGCGAAATAACGCGCAGGGAGCGCGCTTTGCCATCATCGGATTCAATGAATCCCTTGCGCTTGAGCGCCGCCAGATGGACGGCCGCCGCCCGGTGGCTGGCAAAACCAAATTTTTCCGCAATTTCCCGTAGCGTCGGAGCCGAACGGCCCGCCTGCAGCCCCACCTGGATAAAATCCAGCACGCGTCGCTGGGCTTTGGTCAGATCGGTCATAGTATCCATACGGATACTATACCGTTGGGCGGCTGTCAATCTGGCGTTTTAATGAGCCTCTGCGGAAGGCGCGGCCGGTGCCGCTACTTTGCGCAACAATGGCACCATCACGGTGGCGATGACAAAGCAGACGGCGATGACCCGGAACGCGTCGGCGAAAGTCTGCACCTGTGCTTCCCGCAAGGTGAGCGACCAGAGTTGTTTGAGCGCCATCGCTTGGCCATGAATGATGTCACCGCCATTCAACGCGGCAAAATGGTTGCTGACTTTATGGAGCATTTCCGACATGGCGGTATTGGTCGCGTTGAGGTGCTCGGCCAGCCGGAGAAAATGCAGGTTGGTCCGGTCATTCAAAAGGGTGGCGCAGACGGCAATGCCGATCGCACCGCCTAGATTACGCATCATGTTGAACAATCCGCTCGCATATTTGAGCCGTTCCGGCGACAGACTGCCCAGACCAAGATTGACGGCGGGCGCGACGATAAACACCTGGGGAAACCCGCGCAGAATTTGTGGCACAAAAAGTTCCGCCGAGCCCCAGTCATGGGTGATGAAGCTAAAGCTCCAAATGCCCAGACCGAAACAAGCCATGCCGGCCATCATGAGCCAGCGCGTGTCGATTTTGCGCGCCAGCATGATATAGATGGGAACACCGATCAATGACGCGGCTCCGGTGGAGGCGATCGCGATGCCGGTTTGCCACGCGCTATAGCCACGGACATAACCGAGAAAAAGCGGAGTCAGGAAGATGGTTGAAAATATGCCAACACCGGTGATGAATGACAAAACACATCCGACCAGGAAGTTCCGGTTTCCCAAGGCGCGAAGATCGACCACCGGCCGCGCGAAAGTCAGGCTGCGGATCACAAAAAGGATGCCCGCAACCAATGAAATAATGGACAAGGTCAGGATGGTTGCATCGTCAAACCAATTCCAACGCGCCCCTTCTTCCAGCACATATTCCAAGCTGCCGAGAGTGATGGCCAGTAGAGTTATACCGGGGTAATCCGCACCCTTGAGGAGTGTCAGGTCCGGCTGGTCAATTTTCACGAGAAAGGGAATAAGAATTGTCACCGCCGCCCCGGGAATGAGATTGATGTAGAAAAGCCAATGCCAGTTTAAAGTGTCCGTGATCCAGCCGCCGATCACCGGCCCCAAGGTTGGTGCAACCGACGCGATGGTGCCGATGACGGCAGCGGAATAGACCCGCCGAGTTCCTTGAAAATAGTGGAACGAAGAAGTAAACACGGTCGGGATCATGGAGGCACCGAGTAGTCCTTGGAGCGCGCGAAATACAATCATGCTCTCGATGTTCCAAGCCAGTCCACAAAGCAGGCTGGCCAGCGTGAAGCCGGCGGCCGATGCGGTGAACAACCAGCGCGTCGAGAACACGCGCGTCAACCAACCGGAGAGCGGGATCATGATGATTTCAGCGATCAAGTAGGCCGTCTGCACCCAGCTGATCTGATCTTGGGCGGCGGACAAACCGCCACCTATGTCTTGCAAGGAAGATGCAACGATTTGAATGTCCAGCAGGGCCATGAACATCCCGATACACATGACAACAAACGGGAGCACCTCTTGAAACCGGAAAGGCTGCTGAGTGTCAGTGTTCACGAGCCGACCTTTCCATTGACTTTGGCGGTCACTGACAATCCGGGACGCAGTTGTCCGTGAGTCGCCGCTTCATCGTCGAGCGCGATGCGAACGGTCACCCGCTGCACAATCTTGGTAAAATTTCCGGTGGCGTTTTCGGGCGGCAGCACGCTGAATTGTGCGCCGGTCGCTGGTGCCACGCTGACGACGTGCCCTTGAAAAACCTTACCGGGCAACGAATCCACTGTGACCGTCGCCGGTGAACCGGGACGCACAAGCGCCAGCTGGCTCTCCTTGAAATTGGCATCAATCCACAGACCGCGCACCGGCACCAGCGAAATGAGCTGCGAACCGGTCGTCGCATACGCACCGGTTTGCGCACTGCGATTGCCAACCACGCCGTCAATCGGCGCGCGCAATTCCGTATAGCCGAGATTTAACTGAGCGGATTCGCGCAGGGCAATGGCTTGTTGGATCGCCGCATGCACCTGTTGCTTTTGCGTAGCGATCACGTCCAACTGGCGCAGCGCGGCATCCAAAGCCGCTTGCGCTTTGATGCCGGTAGCGAGCGCCCGTTTGTAATCGGCGTCAGCCTGTTGAAAACCCTGAATGGAAATCGCGCCAGTTCCCAAAAGCTTTTCGAAACGTGCCTGGTCATCATGTGTGCGAAGGGTTTCCGCATCGGTCGCGCTGATTTCGGCCCGGGCTTGAGCGATCACCGCTTCCTGCAAATGACGCGTCGCGTCCAGATTGGTTAGTGTGGCTTCCTGGATGGTGACAGCGGCATCGGCTTTGGCTAAGGCAGCGCGATAATCGCGGTCATCGAGTTTGACCAGCAAATCACCCGCGTGAACCGGCTGATTGTCGGTGACAGCTACTTTCGCGATGAACCCGGCGACTTCGGGCGCGATCACCGTCACGTCTCCGCCGACGTAGGCGTCATCTGTGCTTTCGACAAAACGTCCCACCGTCCACCAATCGTGAGCAAATTTCGCCGCAACGACTGCCGCGATCGCCATCAGGGCCACGACCGTAACGCGCTTAAAAATCTGCCCGCGATTTATTTTTGGAGACAAGTTGCCCGCGTTGGCATTAAAGGTTGCTCCTCTGGTCAGATGTTTGCCGGCCGGTTCAATGACCGGCAGCGACGACAGGCTGACACGGCTTGTTTCGCCAGTCGTTTCGGAGAGAGTTGTTGTTTTCATAATCGTTGGAAGTTGGAAGGACGACTGCAATGCTTGCGGCTAGGACAAAAGACGCATTGCGATACCAACCAGTTGGTATGTATATTGAACCAGTTTCGGCAGGAAATGATTTGGAATTTTCATAACAGAATTACCGTTGAAGTAAGTTGCGGGAAGCGGCGTGCGTTTTGACGGATGACTTTCCGGCCGCGCCACGTTTCTGGCTAAACAGACCCTGGAGATACCGACGGAACTGTTCAATGTTTTCGAACAAAACCGCGTTGGCTTCCGAAGCCTTGGCCAGCATCAGGGAACCTTGGATGATGGAAACGTAAAGCATCGCCACGTGCTTCGGATCAAAATCCGCCCTCGGCGCATGGGCGGCTTTGGCTTCGGCGATGTCTTTTTCAAAATCCTGCGCCATCCGTAAAAAGGATTCCTGGCAGGCGGTGCGGAATTCGGGGTGCGTAAAGGACAGCTCCTGGGCAAACATCCCAATGAGGCAACCCTTCGTCAGGCGGGCCTCACCGCCGTAAGATTCCTTGACGAAATCCAACCGCGCATAAATGCGATCCAGCGGATCCGCCAGCTTGCGAAACGCGGCATTCTGGAAATCCTGGGCCTTGCCCTCGCGGAAACGTGTCACGGCCGCCTTGGCAATTTCTTCCTTGCTCTTGAAATAATGGAAGAACCCGCCCTTCGTCACGCCGGCGGCGGCACAAATGTCGTCCACCGTGGTGGCATTGTAGCCTTGGGACCGCATCAGCGTCACGCCGGCATCCACGAGCTTCCGCTTGGTTTCCGGCAATTCCGCAGTTTGATTGATGATTGTCATACGAACTGGTTGGTATGTTACTATGGGATCGTAAACTCGTCAAGGGGGTTTTTAATATTCTTGCTCCGGCTCGAAATTTGGTCCGCCAAGCCAGCGGCCGCCAAAATATTTATTTCGCGGTGGCGATCAGTTTGAGCAGACCGGGAAACCGTTTGGCAAGTTCGGCCCGCCGTAGGGATGTCATGCATTTGGTGCCCTCCATCTCCGTGTGGATGATGCCAGCAGCCCGCAACACTTCGAAATGATGCGACCGCGTCGCCTTCGCGATGTCCAATTCGACCTCGTTGCACGCGAGTGCGCGGCCTTTGCTTTGAAGCAGCTGGCGCACGATGGTCATCCGGCAGGGATCGGACAGCGCCTGCAGGACTACGTGCAGCTCCAGATCTTTCATCGCCGGATGAGAATAAGTTTTCACTCAGACACACCATGCCACCAAACGGCTAGTTCGACAACCATCGAATTACTTTTTGACATCCCCGCCCACCGGTAGTAGGTTCGATTCCTATCGAACAATATCCGATAGAGAAAAACCACTGATTCAAAAATTACAACCACGAACATGCCAACCTTATTTGATCCCGTCCGCATCGGCGCCTGGAACCTGCCCAATCGCATCATCTTTGCGCCGCTGACCCGCGCGCGCGCCGGCGTGGAGCGCATCCCCAATGCGTTGATGGCTCAATACTATGCCCAACGTGCCGCCGTCGGCTTGATCATTTCCGAAGCGACCTCGGTCACCCCGATGGGCGTGGGATATGCCGACACGCCCGGTATCTGGTCCGCCGCACAGGTGGACGGCTGGAAGCTGGTCACGGACGCAGTTCATAAAGCCGGCGGCCGGATGGTGCTCCAGCTCTGGCATGTCGGCCGCATTTCCGATCCGCAATTTTTGAATGGAGCCCTGCCGGTCGCCCCAAGTGCCATCGCGGCGGCGGGCCATGTTAGTCTCGTTCGTCCCCTGAAATCTTTTGTCACCCCCCGGGCGTTGGCGCTGGAAGAAATTCCCGGAATCATCGAGGCCTATCGCAGCGGCGCGGAAAATGCCAAGCGGGCCGGGTTTGACGGCGTGGAAATTCACGGTGCCAACGGCTACTTGCTGGATCAATTTCTTCAGGACAAAACCAACCATCGCACAGATATCTATGGTGGTTCCATCGAGAATCGCGCCCGGCTCATGCTCGAAGTCACCGACGCGGTGATTTCTGTTTGGGGGGCCGACCGCGTCGGCATGCACTTGGCTCCGCGAGGCGATGCCCACGACATGGGCGATTCCAATCCGCTGGCCACGTTTAGTTATGTGGCGCGCGAATTGGGCAAGCGACACATCGCATTTATTTGCGCCCGCGAATCACTCGGCGACAATCGGATCGGGCCGCAATTAAAGGCGGCGTTCGGCGGCAGTTACATTGCGAACGAAGGTTTTACTCAGGCCACGGCCAATCAAGTGCTGGCGGCGGGTGAAGCGGATGCGGTCGCGTTTGGAGTTCCCTTGCTCGCGAATCCAGATTTGCCGGCACGTTTCCGGCAGAATGCCCCGCTCAACGTTCCGGATCAGTCCACCTTTTATGCTTCCGGGCCCAAGGGCTACACCGATTATCCGGTGCTGGAGTCGGTGGCGTGATGAAGCAGGAATCAACCATCGCGCTTTCCGTGCTTGATCTCGCCACCGTTCGCGAGGGCGGAACAGTTGCGGAGAGTTTCCGCAATACGGTGAAACTGGCGCAAGCGGCGGAGACGTGGGGTTATCGCCGATTTTGGCTGGCGGAACATCATAACATGCCCGGCATCGCGAGTGCGGCGACTTCGGTGTTGATTGGACACGTCGCTGGTGCCACGAAAACCATTCGCGTCGGTTCCGGCGGCATCATGTTGCCGAATCATTCGCCACTCCTGATCGCCGAACAATTTGGCACGCTCGAGGCACTTTATCCCGGTCGGATTGATCTGGGACTTGGCCGCGCTGCGGGTTCAGACGCCTTTACTGCGCAGCTGTTGAACCGCAGCCCCAATGCGGGCGAACAATTTCCGCAGCAGTTGGAAGTGCTGCGCCACTTGCTCGGTCCGGTGTCACCCAACCAGCGGGTTCAAGCCGTGCCCGGCGGCAACTCCAATGTGCCCATCTGGCTGCTGGGTTCCAGCACGTTCAGCGCCCAGTTGGCGGCAACGCTGGGTTTGCCGTTTGCCTTCGCCGGCCAATTCGCTCCGCAAATGATGCTCGAAGCAATTCAGATTTATCGGGAATATTTTAAGCCCTCGGCGACGCTGACTCAGCCCTATTTAATGGTCGGGCTGCCCGTTCTGGCCGCGGACACGGATGAGGAAGCTGAACATCTGGCGACTTCTTCCAAGCAACGGATTCTGCGATTGATTCGCGGTCAGCCCATCTTCACGCCACCGCCGGTGGCGAGCATGAACGGGCTCTGGAATGACGCCGAGCAGCGCTCCGTGGAAACATTTCTGGGCGCCGCCGTGATTGGCAGCCCCACGACGGTGGCGCGCAAGCTGCGGGAATTTCTGCAACGGACCCAGGCCGACGAACTCATTTTATATTCGGATTTTTATCAGCTGGCAGACCGGCTCCATTCATACGAGATCGTGGCGGGTCTGTTTTTGAAACCCATTAACGAACAAAAATAATATGGAATATCGACAACTCGGCGGTTCGGGATTCAAGGTCCCGGTTTTGACCCTCGGCACCGGAACCTTTGGCGGTAAAGGTGAACTCTTCGCCGCGTGGGGAAACAACGGCGTGCCCGAAGCGACGCGACTCGTGGACATCTGCCTCGAAGCCGGACTCACGATGTTCGACAGCGCCGACATTTATTCCGCCGGCATGGCCGAGGAAATTTTGGGAAAGGCCATCGCAGGGCGACGCGATAAAGTGCTTATTTCCACCAAGGCCACGTTTCGTCTCGGCGACGGACCCAACGATGTTGGCTCCTCACGTTTTCATTTGATTCGCGCCGTGGAAGGTTCCCTGAAACGTTTGGGCACGGACTATCTTGACCTGTTTCAACTGCACGGTTTTGATGCCCTGACCCCGATTGAAGAAACCTTGAGCACACTCGACGATCTCGTGCGGTCCGGAAAAATCCGTTATCTGGGTTGCTCCAACTTTTCAGGCTGGCACCTGATGAAATCGCTGGCGATCGCCGAGAAATACGGCTACTCCCGTTATGTGGCGCATCAGGCATATTACTCACTGGTCGGTCGTGATTATGAATGGGAGTTGATGCCGCTGGGGCTGGATCAAAAAGTGGGCGCCGTCGTGTGGAGCCCGCTGGGCTGGGCCAAGCTCACCGGCAAAATCCGGCGCGGCCAGCCGTTGCCGCCGGGCTCCCGCCTGCAATCCAAGTTGAATGCGGATATTGGACCGCAAGTTGCTGACGACCATCTTTACAAAGTGGTGGATGCGCTTGATGAAATTGCCAAGGAGACCGGCAAGACCGTTCCGCAGATAGCACTGAATTGGCTGCTCCAGCGTCCCACCGTTTCCACGCTCGTCATCGGCGCGCGCAACGAAGAGCAGCTGCGCGCCAACCTGGGTGCGGTGGGTTGGAACCTGACCCGCGAGCAAGTGGCCAAACTGGATGCGGCGAGCACTGTGCCACTGGCATATCCCTATTTTCATCAACGCGGATTTACCGAAAGAAATCCACCGCCGGTTTGAAAACTGCGAATGAAAATATCTGGTTGGACTTCCGTTGTCCCAGGCACTCGCGTTAAATTGCATCGTGCCGGCGTCCCAGACATTGCTGTTTGCTGATCCGCGACCCTTGGTCCAGCGGTTGGGCCAGGATTTCTTCCAGCAACTGACCGAGCGTCCAGGCGTTTACCTGATGCGCGATGCGCAGGAAAACGTTCTTTATGTCGGCAAAGCCAAGAACCTCAAAAAGCGGCTGAACAGCTACCGGGTGGCCAATCCCGACCGGCTGGCCCGGCGTCATCTGCGGCTGCTGCGCGCGGTGGCGCGCATTGAATTGCAGGGATGCGCGGACGAAGCGGCCGCACTGGCCAAAGAGGCTGAATTGTTGCTGGCGCTACGGCCCAAATTCAACCGAGCTGGCGTATGGCCGGCGACACCCCGATTTCTAGTCTGGCAGCGGGATGAAACGCGGTTGGCTCTGGCAATTTCTGAAGCCCCCGCTGCGGACTGGCAGGCTTTTGGCCCATTCGGCAGTGGCATCGTCCATTTGCGCGCCGCGTTGCTTCGTCTGCTTTGGTTTGCGCTGAATCCGGCCTCTGGATCCACCGCCATGCCGGCCGGCTGGGCTCATGGGCGCCTGGGGGAAATCGCCACTATTTCTTATGCTCGAAACTGTGAAGCAGACTTCCGCGCAATCGAGATGGTTTTGACACCTCTCTTCGCTGGCGATAACGATGGGTTTGTTGCCTGGGTGGGCGAACAGACAAAGCCGCTGGCATACGCCCATGACCAGGCGATGCGGGACGCCGACTTGGAAATGGTAATCCAATTTATGGAGGCCAAATCCCGACGCACGCGACCGTTCGTGATTCCAGAACCGCGCGCGCTCAAACAACGGATGGATTCAACCGGGCTGTTCCCCAATGAGAATTTGAACAATCCATGAGTGTGCCGGCATCAAAACCGATCCACACGATTTCGGTGCGCGACCTGGTCGAGTTTGTCCTGCGGGCAGGCGATCTCGGCGGTGCGCGCGAGTTTGTCGGCTCCGACCGGGCGTTGGCTGGCATTCGCGGCCATCAGAAAATCCAGCGCTCGCGACCTTCGGGTTACCTGACCGAGTTGCCCGTTGAATACCTGGTGGAAACGGAGGAATTCACGCTGCACATCCGTGGACGCATTGACGGTTTGCTCATCACCTCCTACCAAGTGTTGTTGGAGGAAATCAAAACTGTCCAGGGAACATGGAACCACGAAGCCGATCCGCTTCATTGGGCACAGGCAAAAATTTACGCCTTCATCCATGCCCAGGAAAACGCCTTGAAGGAGCTGGTTCTTCAACTCGTGTATCTGGAACTGCCGGCCGGCCGAGTGACCGAGTTTCGCCAGACCGTTTCCTTCGCCGAGCTGTCTGATTTCTTTGCCATCACCACCGCCGTGTATGTGGACTGGCTGCGTGCGCACCATCACTGGTGCCTCGCCCGCAACGCATCGATCTCCACGCTGGCGTTTCCCTTCCCGGCGTATCGCCCGGGCCAGCGTGAACTCGCGGTCGCCGCCTATCGGGTGATGGCCAACGGTGGCCGATTGTTTCTCGCCGCCCCGACGGGCATTGGCAAAACCATTTCCGTGCTGTTTCCGGCCGTCAAAGCGCTGGGCGAGGGAAAACTCGAACGCATTTTTTATCTGACCGCCCGCACGGTCGGACGCGCCATCGCCGAGAATGCATTGTCAGTCCTTCGCCGAGGTGGATTGAAACTGCGCGCCGTGACGCTGACCGCCAAAGAAAAGGTATGCGTTCGTGATGGTCACCCTTGCGATCCACTGACTTGTCCGCTGGCGCTGGGTTATTACGACCGCAACAAATCGGCGATTTGTGAAGCTTTGGCCCAAGAAGAAATCACACGCTCCGCCCTCGAAGCGGTCGGGCAGAAACATCAGGTCTGTCCGTTTGAACTTTCGCTCGACGTTTCCGTCTGGGCCGACGCGATCGTCTGCGATTACAATTATGTTTTTGATCCGCAGGTTTATTTGCGGCGGCACTTTGAAGAGGATGGTGGCGCGTATACTTTCCTAGTAGATGAAGCGCACAATCTCGTGGATCGGGCACGGGAGATGTTCTCCGCCGAGCTGGACGCTCGCGAGATTCTGGACGTGAAACGCGCCATCAAGAAGGCCGCGCCACGTTGCGCCAAGGGATTGGCTGAACTACATACGGCCATGCGGCAACTGGGCAACGCGATTGAGCCGCACGAAGAATCGTTTGAGGCCTCCGATACTTCCGTCGAACTCAATCTGTTTCCAGCGAAGGCCGCAACGATCCGGCATGAAGAAAACGGTGTCAGCACCAGACCCAAATTTCCTGATAGTTTAATTGAGCCTCTCGAAACTGCGCTCGAAGAGGCGGAGGGTTGGTTGGTAAAAAACCAACCGGCAGAGTTTCGCGAAGCCCTGCTCGCGCTTTATTTCCAGATGCATTCATTCCGGCGCACCGCTGAGCTTTATGATGAGCGCTTCGTGACCATCATTGAGAATGATCCCGATGTAAAGGTGCGTCAATTTTGTCTGAATCCTTCCTTGCTGCTCCGGAAAGCGCTGGCCCGTGGCAAAGCGGCTATCTTCTTCTCCGCGACGCTTACGCCGATGGATTACTATCGAACCCTTTTGGGCGGTGACCCGGAAGATCCCGTGTTGCAACTGGCTTCGCCTTTTCCGTCGGAAAATCTGGCGGTGCTGATTCAAGATCGGATTCAAACCCATTTCAAAGGCCGGGCGGAATCACTCGGTGATGTGGTGGAGGCGGTCGGGACGTTGGTGAACGGACGCCCCGGCAACTACTTGGTTTATTTTCCGTCGTATCAATATCTCAACGACGCGCTCCAAGCATTTCAGATTCGCCACCAATCTGTCCCTGTGCTGGTTCAACGTTCCGGAATGACTGAACCGGAACGCGACGCGTTCCTGGCTACTTTTTCCGTGGAGCATGGCGAAACGCTCGTCGGCTTTGCCGTTCTGGGCGGCATCTTCGGCGAAGGCATCGATCTGGTCGGCGAACGGCTGATCGGCGCGGTGATTGTCGGCGTGGGTCTGCCGCAATTGTGCGTCGAAAGGAATCTGATCCGCGATTATTTCCAAAATAAAAACGCGGCAGGTTTTGAATATGCCTACACTTTTCCAGGCATGAATCGGGTGCTTCAAGCCGTTGGGAGAGTCATTCGGTCAGACACCGATCGCGGTGTCGTGCTGCTTATTGACGCGCGTTTCAATGAAACCCGCTACCGGCGGCTCTTTCCAGCTTGGTGGAAATATTTGCGCATAAGGCGCACGGAGGCTTTGCGTGAAGCGGTCGATAATTTCTGGAAGGCGGTGTCCGTGTAAGTCACGTGCACGATCTGAGTGAAATAATATCCGCAGCCCCGAAGACCTGCTCGAAATTCAAGCCGGCGTCATTGCCCGAAAGCAAATTATCCAGACGGCGGTTCAGCTCAATGCTGATTTCTGCGTCCGAGCGGCCTTCATTCTCAAGGCTATTAATCAAGAGTTTCGCCAAATCCGCCCGTTCGCTAGGCGGCAGTGACAACGCTTCTTCGGCCAAAGCCAAATTCCTGAGCGGCATGAAGAGAAAATAATGTCCGTTCCAATAAATGCAAGCGGCAGCTGCGGCTGGACCGCAGAATTAATATGAAAAGCAACTGCTCGACCAGTTCCTGAGTTGCCCGGCCAAATTTGACCGCTGCTGAAGGACGCACCTATTGAATGCCGATGCGGCCACCGTATTGGCGGATGCGCCAGTAAAACGCCTTATAAACCCCAAGTTTATTAGCGCCTATGGGCAATGGCTGCCATGGTTTTATCAAACTGTCTGCTGCTGGTGGCTTCTGCTGGCTCAATCAACGCCTCGCGGATCCGCTCTTCAAGCCACAACGGAGGCGATTGGAAGCGAGCTGCAAACTGCGGAAGACCGATGCGAAGCGCCTGCCGAATCACATCAGCTTTGCACAAATCGGTGGCTTTCACGCCCCCATTGATTTGCGCGGCTAAATCGTCACTGATCTCCATTTGTGGCAACGTTTTCATTGAAGTCATTTTTACTTCATTTCGCCATAAATCAAAATAAATAAGCCGTCAAGCGGTCGGGAGTCCGTTGAGCGGTTTCTGCATCCAAAATCGCTCGCCCGGTCAAAATTGATAAATCCAGTTCAAACCTTAATTAACATCACACAAAACAGGTGTCTGGTTAGTCAGGCTTGCAATCCAGCTTCCCCCGCAAGATGTTCATAAGGTGATGCAGTCCGCAGACGTAAATCCTCCACCGGAGTACCGACCGTGAAATGATAAAGGCTCTGCCAGTCATGCCCGGTCAGCCCCAGCGCATTGTGCAGCACGTCATCAAAATAGCAGCCGATGCCGGTGCCGCGAACCCCGGCGGCCTCGGCGGCAAGATACAGGGCTTGGCCAATCATTCCGGCTTCCCAGAATAATTCCCGGTAAGCCGCCGCGCCACGTTTCCGCAGAACCGGCTCAAACTGCGCCAGCATCCCCAGACTGAATGCACCATCAGCCGCAATGTCCTGTTGGCAGGAGAGCGTCCGCGCGAAATCACGCAGGTCGCCGCCGCCGAGACGATAGAGCGGGACCGAGGTGACAGAATCCGTTACAGGTTCCCATTTGAGTTTTGCACTAAATGCATATCTCAATGCCTCCGCATCCGCTGGGGCGCGCAGCCAGAGATACAAACCAGGCTCCAATCCGATGACGCGATGCACAAAGACCACCAGATGCAAACGCGCCGCAAATGGCCACGCGTCAAACGGTGGCGCGGAGGAGCGCGGCAGCGTGGCATCCAGAATGGACAGGAACTTTTCACGCGTGATGCTGGTGACGCCGTCGAAGTCCACGGCGCTGCGTCGTTGGCGAATCAACTGGCTGGCTGAGTGATGGCAAACGGGAGGTGACGGAGGCGGCCAATCCACTCGATTTCCGACTTCAGATGATTCCTCGCTTTGGGCCACTCGTTCCGAAGCTTTAACCGCTGCATCAATCGCCGGCCACTCGACATGGGAATCGCTCAAACGGTTGGCGCGTCCGAACCATTCAATGGCCGTGCCGGCGACGGGCGGCAAAGGCTGTGCGACAATTCCGCTAGTGGTCACTTGGATGAGCAATTCCGGAGTTTCCCTTTCCGCATTTTTAAAATCCTCCGCTCGATCCAAACCGAGCAATTTGGCAAGGAGTTCGTCAGACCACTCCGGCACGAACTGGACGCGCCAGCCCAGCGCGGCGGAAGCAAATCGAATTGCGGCCAGCGCGTGTCCGACGTCATGCTGGCAATAGCGGAAAGCCCGCTCGCCATATTTCCAGGCCTCGCGCCAGATGATGGAACTCAGCCCAATATGGAATCCGCCCGCAACGGAGGTGACGGGCAGTGTCCAGAGTGCCCGTTGTTCCAAAGCGTGTTCAAAGGGCGCATAATGATAAACACCCATGCCACCCGGGAGCCCCGCAAGGTCAGTCAGCACGGCATAAGCTTCAGTCGGATGCAGATTGCCACTGGAGGGGTTGATCCGCAGATACCAGCTCGAATCGGCAATTTGTTTGCGGGCGGAGAGGCCCAATGATAATTCAAAAAACAAACCCAGCGTCGCGAGCGTGAGCGGCTGAGGAGCAACGGCTGCGGTCCCGAATAAAGCTGCCGCTGGGGGCGTCTGATCCAGATCGTTCAACGGCAGCCGGAACAGCGGTGCGCCCATGAAGCGGCGGAAGGGATTGGGCTGAGTCGCCCAGTCTAGTCCGTGCGGACCGCGGGCGTAGCACCCTGGATGATGCTTGGTTCGCTCGTGATACGCGATGATGTTAGCGGTCGCCTCTGGCAAAGGAGGAAGGTTGGCAGTGCGTGTTTTCAAATGATGTGCCCACAATAAACCATTAACGGGAGATTGCGCTGACTCTTATGAAGCAGTCGCATCAAGCATCGCACTGATGGTTTCCAAGGCATTTCCCTCTAGCCGATTGTTGACATAGATAAAGGTTTTCTTCTTTCCCGCCCCCGCTTTGCCTCCGGTGATGAGCCTGCCGCCAGCAGCGCGGGCGTCCTCATTTTTCTCCTTAACCGAGTCGTAAGGCGCGAAGGTTTTCACGGCTTCCTCATATTTGCGGCCAGGCTTCAAAAGAAATCGCGCGGCAGTCAGGAATGGGTTTGTCTGGCTGCCGACCATGGCCATCTGTTCACTCACCGCCGGCATGGCATCCCAGCTGTTGAAAACATGCGTGACGCCGTGGCGGGCTAGGCAGGCGAAATAATCCGGTTGAAGCCAGCTTCGGTTTCGCATTTCCACGCCATACGGCCAGCCTTTTGGAAGCGCACCCAAAAACTTGTCCAGATCGGCGAGGAAATCGCGGCCGTGTTCGTAGTCGCTCGGATAAAACCGCGAGAATTCAAACATGAGCAGCCCGATGTTTTGGCGAAAAGGCTCGCACGGCTTGATGAATCCGTTGGTGAACAGGCCGGCATTTAGAAAATGTTCGTTGGGCGTGCCAGCACGGTGTCCGTGGCGGGGCAGGTTGGGAAACTTCTTGATCGTGACTTCGTCTGTAACTTTGAACGCAAATTGGAAATCCGCCGGCACCTGTGAGACCAAGCCGGTCAGATATTTTTCATCGGGGAATTTGTAGAACGCCGCATCCACGCACACGGTCTTGAATACCTCGGCATATTCGGTCAGGCAGTTTTTCTCAAATCGAGATTCGGCAAATTTGCCGTGATAGACATACCGGGATTCATCGTAAAGCATCCCGCGCCAGCCGGAATATTTCCACGACGAAGTGCCGATGAAAACGCCGCTCTCGGCGAGTTTGGCGACCTGCTGCTGGATTTTGTCCCGGTTAAATGGCACGCTCAAATCTCCTGCATTTCCATGGACTTTGGGATGATACGGGTAAAGGACCCTGAAAGAAAAAGTAGCTGATGTGGGCGCATCTACTAACTGACTGTCTAAGGGACGATCGGTCAACTGTACTGCTACTGCAACTGACTGTTCTATCTCGGAAACGATCAACTATCACTCACGCC
>Ga0302275_10001379_pt1 | contig 26122 bp, 25 predicted proteins | sample III_Bog_N2_2_FD_200229 | JGI IMG/M metagenome (GOLD analysis project Ga0302275, IMG submission 200229) | Peat permafrost microbial communities from Stordalen Mire near Abisko, Sweden - III_Bog_N2_2 | ecosystem: Environmental > Terrestrial > Soil > Wetlands > Peat | place: Sweden: Abisko... | reverse complement strand
CGGCTTGATCATCGTTGCCGGCTTCCTCGTGGGCGTCCGCCGCTTCCTTGTGCAGGGCCGCAGCCTTCAGGTGACCGCGCTTTCCGTCGGCCTCCATGCTGGCGGCGTTGGCGTCATCACTGCATTTGCAGGCGTCGGAGTCGTCGGGATCACCATCCTTGGAATCGTTATGAACGCGATTGTTTGCTTTCCATGCCTTTCCGGCGTGAAACTTGGCCATGTGCTCGTGATAATCCGCAGCCGCATCATTTCCTTCGGCTCGGTGAAGCTTTGCGGCGCGCGCGTGCGCCTTGGACGCCTTCTCATGGGACGCCTTGTCGTTAGCGCCTTTTGTGGCTTCATGCGCCTTGGCGCTGGCCTTGTTTTCCTTTCCACCCTCGCCTTCGCCCTCGCCGTACTGGTTGCCGTGGAATGGGTGTCCGACGTAATCACCGTTTTTGATTGAACCATCAGATTCAAGACGGTTGGAAATTGCGTTTAGAACGGCTTCCGGCTTGGTATCAGCCGGCAAGCCAAATGTTTCTGCGATGTTTTTCATTGTAGGTTTCCCCCGGTTGGTTATGGGCTTCTGCCCCCGGTTATTGTTCATGTTGGTCAACGTAAGACCGCCCAGGCGCAGCGGCCGCACTTTCTTTCCGTCCAGTTTTTCAAGCGCATCCGATGAGTACTCGGTCGAGAAGAATCGGTAGTCGCCACCGTCCACGGCGGCCTTGCCAGTTGTGGTCCATCGGATTTTTCCGTAAACGCCATCATCCCGATTCTGCAATTCCTGGAGCCACCCGTAGGCGCGCGTCTCTTGGTCGGGCTGGTCGGAGAAATGCTCGTGGTCAATCAGCATTTCGGAGCCATGCCGGAGAGTGCCAGCCTTGGCATCCTGGTTGAATTTGTTCACGATCGATTCCGTTGCGTCCTTGTCGATCACCTGAACGACGCCAGCAGCGCGGTTTGGATGCGTTCCCGCCGCTTCGATCATGTACCAGCCGTCCGTCGGGTGCTGGAAATCGCGGTTTAGAATCGTGATCATTTGGAAAGCCCTTTCAATAGCGAATCCTCAAGCATTGGCGAAAGCCCCTTGGCAAGCGAGTTGTCGGCCTGGATCGCCTTTTCAATGGCCGGGAAATCCTTAAGCAGCTTCTCAACCATGTGCTGCTGAATGGTGGCGTCGTCAATGGCCGCAATGGCTTCCAGTCGCTTCATGAGCGGCAAAAGCATCTCAGCCAGGGTTTCGGAAAGGTCGGTCGGATCATCGATGGCCCGGTTGGAAAGTTTCGCCGATGGCGCGGCTGGATCGTTTTGGTTGTCGGTGGGTGTGCCATCGGCGGAAAATGAAGGATCAGGCGGAGCAACCCGGGTCAACTTGATGCCCGTGCGTTCGCTGATTTCCGAGGCGTCGGTTTGCAGGTTGACGCCCTCCAACTTGACGACGGTGTCGGCCAGGGCTGAAACGTCGTCAACATCCTTTGTGGCCAGCGCGAAATACACGCAAACTGGCTGGCCAGGGAATGCGGCCGCCAGCTCCGGGGCGTCGAAGTCACGTTGCAGCGTGTCATTGATGCTGCTGGCCTTGGTGACCGCAATCTTTTGCCAGGCTACAGCATGCTCTTCGCTCGCCCCTTTGCCGATGCCGGTAGGCATTGACAGCATGGTCAGAACACCACCCGTACCAGCCAGAACCAAGTCGGCCTCCTGCGCGCCAGTGAATGGAAGAAATGGGGAGTCGCCGCGGACCCCTTGGGAGGGAAACTCAACGCTTGATCCGTGAGGAAGTACGCCAGACACGCCGCGCGCCACGTCCTCAGCCGCCGCCTGGTAAGCCGTTTCTTTACCCTTGGCTATGTCGGGAGGCATGATCACCACAGAATTTGGAAGGCCGAAAATCTCCGTGAACGATGCGAAATCCTTCCGGCCCATGAGCCAGTTCACGAACGAAATCAAGGCGATCTCGTAAAGGGGCGCTTCTGCCTCCTGGATCACGAAATCCTCACGGGGCATTTTGACGCTGCCGATTCGGTTCTCCTCGCCCAGAGTCGGCTTGCAGGACCCCAGTCCGATTCCTATCAGGGAATTGACGTTATAGTAAAAATCACCATAAAACCCGTCGCGCGCCCAGCACCACGGCTCGAGCCAGTAGAGCTCCTCGACTGCCGCGTCATTTGGCCCGCCCTGGTATCGATGCTTTTGCAGAACGGCGTAACCGCGCAGGTCGGCCAGCGCGAGTTGGCAAATGGAAGTTTTCAAGTTCTTCAGCAGGTCGTAACGGGATTGCAGAAATTTGCGCTGCGCTTCCGCCATTGCTGGGGTGGCCCCCTCCGGCAACTGTTCTTTCACCCTGACCTTTGACTCGAGCTCCTTGATGTGGCTGACAAGTTTCTCTTCAAACCCGCGTAAAACCGGAAACCGCTTTTCCGCCTTGCGTAGCGTCAATTGCGTCTCAACGAACGCCCCGCGTTCCGACTGTTCAAACAGGTACATGAGGCGCGCGATGGTGAGACCGCGCAGCGGGTTGTAATTATCGCGCCAATAATTTGACCGCCGCACCAGCTCCTCCTGCGACACGCCACCGCCGGGTGTGTTGCTGGGGGTTTGTGTTGGGCTGAAAAAGTTCGTGTTTGGCGACGCCTTGCCCGCGTTGTCGGGGTCAAGTCCCATGGGGAGTCCGACGGCAGCTTGCGAATAATTGGCGGTCGATTCGTTCAATCTGAAGCAACCATTGCTTCATAACCATATTAAAGTCAAGGAATATTTCTATTCTGGCGGATCGACAAATCCTTTTTCAGAGGTGATCTCACCCAGCACAAGTCCGGTCAAACCTTCCAGAGATTATTTGAGAGCGGCGCGAATCGTAAAGGGCGGTGATCGGGCCGGCTTCGCCATTTTCATGGAGATAATCCAACAAATAGCGGTAAGCGTCCATGCTGTGATCGTTCTTTTTTACAGGCATGTCCTTTTCCGGCTTCCAGACATACGACTCAAACTCGTTTATGTGGTTCAAGCATGACGGATTAACAGTGTACCTGGGACGGCCGTCCCCCATGGTTTTCAGCCGGTCCTGTACCTGGCCGATGCCGAACAGGACTCCACCTTTCGCGCCGTGAGCGTTTATTCCACGGGTTCGCATGTCAGCAATCATGCCGGCCGCCGCCTCATCCACTGCCGCAAATTCGCAATGGTATTCAGAAAACCACTCCTCGGCCTTGGTGATCAAGTCAGTCGGAAGTACGCCCCGCTGGTAGAATTCTTTGAAGCAGTGGTGCCGGCCATCTCCATCCTCGCCTATGAGCAGGATCACCGCCGGGTTGTCGTACCCGATGTCCATTGCCAAAAACCACCTTTTCATTTCACGCTCGCCACGTTCAACGACGTGAATCTGCGGGTTGAACATGTCGTAAACTGCCCCCTCTGCGGTGGCCCAAATCCCATCCTTGAGCCTCAGTCTCCGAACCCCTGTTAGAGCATCCAGTGCGGCCATCGACTTGACGCCCTGAGGGGTCAGTTCACCTGACTCCGTGTAGAGTGATGGATTATCGTGGTGCGTGGTGACAATCATTCTTAGGCTCTGCCGCTTGCGAATCCAATGCATCGAGCCGCCGGGGTTGCAGTCGCCCCAGAGCTGCGGATTGGCCACCACCGCGCCACGACCAGTCACGCGCGTCAACAGCGTTTCCCAGTCGTCGATCACGAGCTCCTCGGCCTGGTTTACGTAAATCCCGTCGCGCTCGCTCGACAAAACCCGGCCCGGATTATCCAACCCAGCCAGCCAGATTTGCGAGCCGTTCCGGTAAATGAAACGCTCGGGCTTCTCCCCGCCATACGCCACAATCCCGCGCATTTCCGGCTGCACGACGCGCTTGTAAGTCATCACGCACGAGCCGACCAGAGATGAGAATGTTTTCCTGGCCATCACCATTTGCGAGCCCGGCACCGCCTCACAGATCGCGTGCAGCTTTAAAATGGAGGCAACCGTCTTCCCGGTTTCAGCGGGCCCTGAACACATCACCTCCTGCTGGGTGCTCGTGAAAAGCTCCCCATTGCCACCGCGAAGCTCATAAACTGGAGTGCTCAAAATTCAAACTAGTTTGATGTTTGCGCATTCAATTCGTTCCCTTATAAAACAAAGTCACCCTGTTTTGTGCACTTTGATGCATTTGGTATTGACACTGAAGCGTCTGGGTACCAATAGTATTTCACCACTGACACGCGCCTTTTCATGCTTTCGCCTTTGGCAGTTCCGCACCCCTCACAACAATTTGAATCGGTGCTATCGATGTTCCGTCGGGATTTTGCACAACTTGCTCGACACGGTCGCGCCAGTCCAGAGGGAAACGGTTGATCATCTGGAATCTGAACGCCGCCGCATTCAGCCGCCGAGCATCTGAATCCCATAATCCATCCTGGCCCTGATCTTCCCACCACGCCTGCGCCAGCTCACGAGCGCGCGTCATACTGTCACAAAAGTCTGGCTTTTCCTTCTCCCATTCGATCAGTGTTTTTCGACAAACGTCCAGAACAGCGGCGATTTGGACACGAGATTTGCCCTGCCGACCGAGCTCGATTACCTGCTCGCAGAACTCCGGCCTGTAATCCGTTGGCCGGCCGAAAGGTTCTTTTCTTACATGTGGTGAAATTTCATCTTTCATGGTTGATATTTACTTCATTTTTGCTCATAAATCAAAATCCCCTCATTTCAACCCCCTCCGAATGTCCGCCAACCGCTTCAAAACCTCGCCAGCAGGCAGGGCGCGGCCCCGGCTGGCCTGTTTTGTGGGTTTGGCCGGCTCATCATCCGACTTCCAGTCAGCGCTGTCATTCCGGCAGACCACACAATAGGCATTCTTTGCCGCGTCGTGGGCACCCGGCGGTGGCATGTTGACCGTGTCGTCGCAGACTCTACAATACCAATGGCTCATAGATTCCTTTCCGAAAAGTCTTGGGTATTCACACCCACACAAATGTTTTTATCGCGAATCAGACGCGAGAAAATCCGACCGTCAACCGCCTTGAGTCCGTCCGCGTCCTTGTTGCTGGAAATCAGAGTCCATTGGTCAACCCGACAGCCGAGCAGGGTGTTTAACTCCTCTGCGGCAAATCCACTGGCGTCCCGCTCAGCCCCAATATCATCCAAAAACAACACCGGCCAACGCTTCATCTCTTGGCGCATTTCAAACACATAGCCAGAACGAAGTTTGTGAACAAAATCAGGCCAGTAGATGATTTTGGGAAAATAATCAATCCGGCTCCAGTCGGAATTGGCCTTGGCATATTGCCAGAGGCGTTTGCAAATGTGAGTTTTTCCGGTGCCACTGACGCCGATGAACGAAAGCCAGCGCGGGGACACCTTGGCCTTGAATGCTGATGCCCATTGCTGGGCCGCCGTGGCCATTTTGACCAACTCCGGATCGCCGCAGGTGTCGAACCCCAGCCATTCAGCGAACTTTGGCTTTAGCGGCTGCGGACAGGGGTCCGGCGTTATAAGTTCCTGCATTGCGGTCGGGAGCAGTTGAGCGATTGTTTTCATGTTTCTGTCTTTCTTCAAATGTTCGAGCCTTGTCTAGCGCCTCATCCCAGTTGCTGAGCAGCTTGGACATTGACTGGTAAAAAAACGCCTTTTCCTTCTCGCGCCAGGCGGTGATTTCCTTCAACTCGAACAGCGCGCTTTCCCTCTGGGAAATTCCAGAGATCGCACTTTGCTCGATGTAGGAAAGCGGCGCGCCAGCTGGCCGGTTAAAAAACGAGCACACCTTGGCGGCGATTACGTCGTAGGGTAGGGGACTGGTTGATTCCGTTGCCATCCCGTTTTGCAGCCAGTCCTCCCCAAGCAGTTTTCGCTCCACTTTGGGACAGAGTTGCTTTTGAGTTGGAAGAGCGGGCGCGCTTCCCTCTGCTTCTGCTTGTTGCATCTGCTTACTGCCTCTGCCTCTGCCTCTGCCTCTGCTTGGGCTTACCTCGCTTACGCCAGCTGACGGCTGCTTACTATCGCTTACGCCAGCTGATGGCTGCTTACTACTGCTCGGCTTATTCTTCTCGCGCCACCGGGCTTGAGCGAGCTTGTTTTGCTCCCGGCGATCATCCTCATTTTTGATGGCGCGATACTTCCCGTGGTTCACGATCTTCCATCCCCATGCCCGGTGTTCATCCATCCTAAGCAGCCTAGCGCCAGCACATTCCGGTGATCTACTTTCTGGGTCTGGAGCTTCCAAAATGAGGATTGCGGCCCGAACTTCCTCCTCTGTTAAGCCGGTTTCCTCCGCCACGGCCCGAAAATGCTTATCCACATACCCGGCGGCGTCGGCATGTGCCAGGAGGTTGGTAAAGACAAGAATTTCATGGGGCCGACCCCGCAGGGTGCCTTGGTAAAGGGAGGCGAATATTTTGGCGTACATAGCAGAGTAAGCAATACTATAAGCATTACGGGAGTCAAACGGAATTACAAAAGCTGCGGCTCTGGGTTGAGACAAGCCGGCGAAAACCAAAGCCGTTCCCGCTTCCCGTTGCCTGTTCGCTCGGTCGCCTGACCACCGTAGCCCTCCCCGGCGTTCCAGACGTGCACCAGCCAGTTGTCCGGCATCTGGTGTTCACCATCATAGCCAGCCAGGCAAATCCGCATCAGCTTGTTTTTACCCTGTTCAATCGCCCATTCGCGGACATCGTGGGCCACCGTTTTGGATTCACAGCGGTAAAGATTGTTGTTTCGATTGGCGGTGTCGGCATATGGCGGGTCCAGAAAAACCCCGGTGATACCGTGGTTAAAAGTGACGCTCGGGCCACACGCACGGGACCAATCACCACAGCACACGCGCACGCCGCGCAGGCGGTCGGCAAGCTGCTGAAAATATTCAATCAACTCTCCGCGCTGCAGATTCACTCCCTGACCTTTGTTGCCGAGGTGGACGCGCTGCCGATTCACTCCCTGACCGTTGCTGCCGAGGTGGACGAGCTTCCGATTCACTCCCTGACCGTTGCTGCCGAGGCGGACGAGCTGCCGAGCCCCATCAACCTCCTGGGCAGACCACGGTCCCTTGCCACTGCAAAACCCAGACCCAATCCAGCAGGCCATTCCCCAGACCCACCAACCGGCAATTTTGGCGTCAAAATAATCTGGGTCACCTTCTAGCCGCGCCTGCAGTGAGTCTTTGACGCCGACAAGCCAAGCGTGGCGGGCGTGCAAATCATTCTCATTCACCGGCCAGTCAGCGAACCCAGAAACAGCATCGGGGTCCGCTCGCAATGCCCGCCAGAAGTTCGCCAGCAGGCCGTCGGCGTCATTCACAGTTTCAAGGCTGAATGGCTCCGGTCGGCCCAGCAGAACCGCGCCTGAGCCAAAGAACGGCTCGACGTAGTTTGCCACCGCCCCGAATCGCTTCCAAATTTCGTCGGCTACTTTACGCTTTCCACCCCAGTACGGGAACGGTGATTTTAAGGTCATATTTTTCATGCCACATCGGCGGGAAATTAAGGTAAAATCCTTTGCTGTTGCCACTGACCATCTTGTTGCCACACCAGCCAGAAATCAACCTCAGGCCATTGGTGAGCCGCGACCTTTAAGGCGAGCTTGCCCCGGTCAATGTTCTTTACGGCCATCCCCTTACACTCCCACGCGGTCAGTCGGCCGCCGCGCCAGCCAGTCATGTCCGGTTTGTAAAAGGCGTTCCCGCCGATCTTAAACTTGATGGCTTGCGCCCTGAGTCCGTTTACCCGCTCACCCTCAAAGCTGAACATGCTCAATTGGCTGAACCACGCTTGCTCCAGCTTGTTCATGAGTGGCTTTTCGCTCTGGCGTATGCGCTTTCCATTCGCCTGCTGTGGCAGGATTCCAAAAGCATCAGTTGCATTCGCCCGAATAAAGCTCTCGGGTGCATTTGGGAATTTCTTTCGGAGTTCGATTGAGTTCATTTTTAATGCCCGGCGGAATAACCCGCCGGGCGGTTGGATTTAGGTGCCTGAAATTAAGGTGTAACGTCTCCGTCTCGGAACATGCCGGGTTTGTAATCAGCACTGAACATCATGCGTTGCCGGGGCGGAGGCGGTGCGCCGTTCATTTCCACAAGGCGGGCGAACGCGGCCTCGTATTTAGCGGCGAACTCGGCGAGCGACTCCGCCAGACTGAGGTGATACTTTTCATCGCGCTCAATAACGAGATGGAACGCCGGGAATGCGTCGAGGTAGCAGGCCAGCGGGTAGGACAGAAAGTGCCATGTCGCGCAGCCGGTTACCAACATCGACCCCTGAACCTGGCCCCGGTAGTCATCCGGCAGCTTTCCAGCCAGTAGGTATCCAATGTGAGTCTTGAGTTCGGGGCACTTGATTTCAATGCCGCTCCAGTGGGGGGTTGCGCCTTGGAGCACGCTGGTTGCGCGATCTTCAAGCCACGGCCCCGCCCATCCAACCAATCCATCAGGTGAGCAACCCGCGCCATTTGCATCTTCCTCTTTTTCAGACTCAACAAACCCAACGTGCTTGATGTCAAGCCCGTATTCGAGTGACGCGAACGCGGATGCCTTTTCTTCCACAATGACGCCATTGTTGACGGCCATAGAGATGAACCCGCCGGATGCGCGGCCTGTCCACCGCTCGGCCAGCTTTTCAGCGAGGTAGGTTTTCGGCATCTGGCCTTTGCGCAGATTGCCTTCGCTGTCCACGATGCGGTAGAATTCGCTCGAGGTGATTTTACCGGCGCGGATTTCAAGCCATTCTTGGGTTGCGTCGCCGCCGGTTTTTTGCTGGAAGTGCGCGTGAACTTTCATTGGTCAGCCTTTTGTTCCCAAGCCAATTCTTCAGCTTGTTCTATTTCTTCGTCATGCAATTCTATCTCATTTCCGTCAACGGTTGCGCGGATGAATTCTAACTCCGCAGGTTCGTCTGGCTCCAATGCCGGACCAGCCCCGCGCACGCCACCACATGAATCCCGCTCTCCGCGATGCGCACGGTGATATTCAAATTCAACATCCGCCTGCAATTCAATGGTGCCCGCCTGCAATTCAATGGTGCACGAAGGTCGCTCTATGGTTAGGGTGATGGTCATTTGACACCTTCCTTCCGCTTAAGCATCCGGTCGCACCGGGGATAGTCAATGGCCGCGATGTCGGAAAAAGACTTCACGTTTGCGCCGGCAAACTCGAAGAACGCCACCTTGTTCGCGTTAGCCATCGCCACGCGGTGTTCCAGCTCGTCCGCCTGCTCCTTGGTTATCTTCGTTGCGATGTCGCCCAAATTGCGGGCGTCGTCCGTCTCGCTTGTGCGTGATTTTAGGCCAAACCACTTGATGACCAGATGTCGCCACGCGCTTGTGGTGGCCCCCGTGTCCGCCGCCGTGGCATCCTTCATACGGTTCGTTCCGCCCGACCGGACAGAGTAGCGGCGCGTCTCGTCATGACCGTCCTCATGCGTCAATGTAACCACCGCTGTTGATTTGTCCCCATCGGTTTCCTGCCCGAACATCAGCGTGAATCCATGCTTGAACAGAACTGGGTCAAGCTTCGATGTTATTTCAGCCTCAGAACAATACCGAAAAGCGACTTTACCGCTATCGGTTTGCGCCTCCTTGTCGGCGTAAAACTTCATCGTGCTGATTTCTTTCCGCAGCTCGAAAAAAGAGCGGTTGAACTTGGCCTTGCTTTCGAGCGCAACCTCCTCGCGGCGCATGGCGATGATCTCCTTGACCACGGCGACGTTTTCGGACGTGACACCACCACGGACGGCGGCGTCAAGGATTTCAAGCGACGTGGGCGCGGTGCGGACGACGGTGCCGTCCATCTTTACAAGTTCCTGGCTCACAGCAATTCTCCGGTTGAGATTTGAGACTCGATCCATTTAGCCAGCGCCTCCACCTTAGCGCTCAATAGCGAGAAGTGGTGACTGTTGTGGAACACAGGGCGCGGCAAACTGCGCAGCGCGTCCGCATAAGCTTGCGCCTTCGCATTGTCTGGCGCGGCCTCAGCCTTCTTTTTGGCGGCAGCTTCGGCGGCCTGGCGCTCGGCCTCCCCATCACGCAGGCGCTTTGCCTCCGCCTCGGCCTGCGCCAGCTTCCGGCGCTCCTCGTCGGCAACGGCCTTCAATCTAGCCTGCTCCTTGCGGGCCTTTTCAGCGGCAGCATCAGCCGCAGCTTTAGCGGCAGCGCGCTCTTCTGCCAGTTTGGCGGCAGCAGCTTCCCGTTGCGCCTTGGCGGCAGATTCCGCCGCCGCCCGCTCCTCGGCCAGCTTCTTTGCTGCGGCTTCGCGTTCTGCCCTTGCTGCGGCCTGCTCGGCGACCAGCTTGCGGGCGGCTTCCGCGCGCTCTGATTTGGCGGCAGCCTCGCGGGCGTCGGCCTCGGCTTTCAGCCGCGCATTCTCGGCGGCGATGCGTTCGCGTTCAATGCGCTCGGCTTCCGCTTTGGCTTTGGCATCAGCCGCAGCCTTGATTCTTTCAGCCTCCACCTTTGCGGCGGCGTCAATCTTGGCTTGGCGCAAAAGCTTCTCGTCGGCAAGATAGGTGGCATAATCACTGTCCGACATGGCGGAAACATCCCCAAAACACACGCAGTCCAGCGCCTTCAATTCGGCCTCGCGGGAAACCTTCAAAGCGGACAGTCGGGCAGCCTGGGCCCGAGCAGCGATATCTTCAGCCTCTTGGAGCGCGGTCTCAACCGGGGACAAGTCGGCCAGCAAAATGTTGTGGAATCCGTCAACCGCCTTGCCGTAAAGCAGTGCTGATTGTTTTTCCCGCTTGCGGGCCTCATCGCTCTCCAGCCGGACAGCGCGCAGGGCTAGACGGCAGGCACGCGATTTCTTGATCTCGCGCACACAGGTTGCGTCCTTGACGGATTCGGCCACGCCCTTGGCCTGTTCGATGGCCGCGCGGCCCTTCTCAAAGATGGGCCGGAAAGTTTCCGCCAAGCTGGTGGCTTTGGCCGATTCAAGTCCGGTCTGGCTGGCGAACTTTACTAGCTTGTCCTGCGGGACGACTTCGCCTTCAATTGTTTTAGTTTCGTTTGTCATAGGTTTTGTTTTGGTTAAATTAGTGAGCGCGGCGGGATTTGTTACGCGATGCGCCAGACACGAACCTCAGTTTCGCTGATCTTCCTCGTCGTAACCTTAATGTTGAGGCGTGGCGCGGCTGACGTGGCGGATGTTCGATTTTCCAGGGCCGTCACAAAGGAGTCTCCAACCTTCATGCTGCGCAGCACGCCAGTGATTCCTTTAGCGCCGAACCTGGGCCAGGTGGGGAATGGAATACCGCTTTCAAGTTTGATTTCAGTCATAATTTTTGGTGTTTGGTTAAATTGAAGCCGCGCCGCCTGCTGACGGCGCGGCAGTTTTGTTTTTGGTTTTCAGGCCGCCCTGCATCTCACCTTCATGTTCCAATTTATTAACCGTGCCGAGGACTTCGCTGCTCTCGATCGTTTCTGTTTCCTTGAAAATCCGCACCGTTTCCTGAAGAATTGGAATTGAATCCATTGTGATTGTGGCCGAAGACACGGTATCCTGGGGAATGCCCCGGATAGGCGCCCAGGAAAATGAAAAATTGACCCCTTTTTCGCCAGCCCCGAAGTGAAGACCGACTAATGCCTCGCAAAGGTTCGCGCTAACCCCACGGTTGACGGCAATTTTCATAGGCGCAATGTCTCCTTTTGCCGCCACTTCGCGACAAGCAATCTCCACGGCATTCAGGGCGTTGGCCAAGGTCCTCACCGTCTGTCTTTCGAATGGTTCATCCGGTTCCAGATCATTTCCGAACAGATCTTTACCGGCTGCAAGCCTTGGGCTGACAGGAGAAATAATCTTCATGATGTAACTGCCGCGTTGCGGAATTCCAAAATAAGCACGTTCAAGATAATTCATCGCCTGCTCTGGTTTTCGTTTGTTAAAAAGCGGCCGTTTCTCAAGGGCGGAGCAAGCCGCAGCCAGCATCATGTTCCTGGCCTCCTGATGAATTCTCATTCCTTGCTCAAGGGATAATGCGCCATCCGCGTTCGCTCCCAGCAAGCGCGGGCGGATTACGTCCGCATTGATCGCGGTCAGATCCTCATAAATTTCAACCTGAGTTCTCGCTTCGGCCTTCTCGATCACTCTTAGAATATCAACCACTCTATTTGTGTAATCGCGGATTTGCGAATCAAAGGGAACGAGCAATTCGTAGGAAACATTCGCGATTTCCTTTGCCCAAAACGCTCCGCGCTCAATTCTCTGCACTTCCTGCCATTTGTTCGAACGCAGGTATGCCATGATGTCCAATGGTCGAATGGAATTCAAAGTATTCGCATCTTGGATGGAAATCTTCACGGGAAACCTCCGTTCCCGATACGCTGCATGATCCCCTGGAGGCCAGCAACATTAAATTGATTAATTCTAGGCAGGCGCACGGTGATTTTATCACCAGCCAGATCACTTGCTGGCAGGCCTCGCAATGAAAGCCAATATCCACAGCGGCGCATGGCCAGTTCGTCTTCTGAATGTTCCAGCCAGTTTGCAAGCTCGTCAGGAACGAGGACCACAATGAGAACTCGCGGAACCAACAAATCAGTGGTTCTTAATTCGTCATAGTTCTTTAATTCCAATCGGAAAGAAACATGATTTTCCTGCAGATTGGCGATTTCCGTACACTTTAATTGGGCCTCAAGTCTTGGCGACCGCACAATTCCCCCGCCTGCTCTTTGTTGAAATGTCAAATCAACGCTGTCGTCATCGACTGTTGACTCAACCACAGCTATTCTTGCCGTGGCAGCGACGGCTCGCGCATAGGCAAAACTAAACTGTTCTTTTTGGTCATTTAGCGTCATGCAGCTGTTTTTATTAAAACCAGAACGCCATGGAATTGCAAGCTTGGTAGATGCTTTTCAATGCCCCCAATTGCCACCCTAACTGCCCCTAACCGCTGGATGGTTTTATTTGGAAATTCCCGAGTATTGGATTAACATATAAGCAGTTGTATCATGGCGAAAGTCCCCAGAATCATCCTGATCACCGGCGTCTCGCGCGGCTGCGGACGCGCCCTCACCGGGGAATTCATCCGCCTTGGCCACATGGTCATCGGCTGCGGCCGCTCCCGAACCGAAATCGCCGCCCTGCAAAAGCAATTCCCCACGCCGCACCACTTCCGCATCGTCAACGTGGCCGACGACGGCCAGGTCGCCGCCTGGGCCGGGATGGTTTTGGCCCGCCACGGCCCGCCCGACTTGCTGCTGAACAACGCCGCCCTCATCAATCGCAACGCCCCCCTCTGGCAGGTCCCCGCGCACGAATTCTCCGAGGTCATCGACGTCAACATCAAGGGCGTCGCCAACGTCATCAGGCACTTCGTCCCGGCCATGATCCGGCGCGGGCGCGGCATCATCGTGAATTTCAGTTCCGGCTGGGGCCGCACCACCGATCCCGAAGTGGCCCCCTATTGCGCCACCAAATGGGCGGTGGAAGGCCTCACCCAGGCGCTGGCGCAGGAACTCCCGCCCGGCCTCGCCGCCGTGCCGCTCAACCCGGGCATCATCAACACCACCATGTTGCGCAGCTGTTTCAGTGGCCGCGCCGACGGCTATCCCGACGCCGCCGAATGGGCGCAAATCGCCGCGCCCTTCCTGCTCAACATCAATACCGCCGACAACGGCAACCCCCTCACCGTGCCCGCCGCCTGATTCGTGCTGAATTCGTCTGCTTCCTGTCAAAATACATTATGACCCTGCCCGATGAACTGGCGTTTCTGCTCCGCGAAGTCCCTGCCCTGTCACGGGCGTACCTTGTGGGCGGCTGCGTGCGCGACGCCCTGTTAGGCATCCCCCACCAGGATTTTGACCTCGAAGTCTATGGGGTGGACTACGAAACCCTGGCGCGGGCGTTGGGTGCCTATGGCCGCGTGGATCTGGTCGGCAAATCGTTCGGCGTGATCAAGTTTTCCAGCCGCAGCGGCGGCCAATGGGATTTCAGCCTGCCCCGCCGCGATTCCAAACTGTCCGCCGGCCACAAAGGCTTTCAGGTGGCGTTCGACCCCGGCATCCAGCCGTGCGCCGCCGCCAGCCGCCGCGATTTCACCATCAACGCGCTCATGTTCGATCCGCGCACCGGCGAATACCTCGATTTCTTCGGCGGCCAGGACGATCTGGCCCGGCGCATCCTGCGCCACACCAGTCCGGCTTTCGTGGAGGACCCCCTGCGCGTGCTGCGGGGCATGCAATTTGCCGCCCGGTTCCATCTTGTGCCCGCCCCGGAAACCGTGGTCCTGTGCCGCTCGATTACCTCCACGTTTTCCGAACTGGCGGTCGAGCGCGTGGGCATGGAATGGTTCAAATGGGCGCTCGCGGGGCAACGCCCCTCGGCCGGACTGCAATTCTTGAAAACCACCGGCTGGCTGCAACATTTTCCCGAAATCGCCGCCCTGGATGGCACGCCGCAGGATCCCGGATGGCATCCCGAAGGCGATGTTTTCACCCACACCTGCCACTGTTGCGACGCGCTCGCGGAACTGCCCGAGTGGCGCGCCGCCGATCCCACCACCCGCCGGGTCCTGATGTTTGCCGTGCTGGCCCACGACTTTGCCAAGCCGCAAACCACCCATCAAGCCGAGCGCGACGGACGCCTGCGGATCGTCTCCCCCGGCCACGAGGAACAAGGCGGTCCCCTCGCCGAAGCCTTCCTCACGCGCATTGATGCCCCCAATGAGATCAAGGAACGGGTGGCCCCGCTGGTCAAGCATCACCTCGCGCATTTGCAAATGAGCAGCGCGCGCTCCGTGCGCCGCCTCGCCAATGCCCTCGCCCCCGCCACCATTGAAGAACTGTGCCTGGTCATGATCGCGGACCAGTTCGGACGCCCGCCCAAGCCGCGCGAGGTGCATGCCGGCGTGACCAAATTGCGGGCCAAGGCGGAGCAACTCCGCCTGCAAAACGCCGCGCCCAAACCACTCCTCCTCGGTCGCCATTTAATCGCGCGCGGCCAGAAACCCGGGGCCGGGTTCGGCGCGCTGCTGGGCAAAGCCTTTGAGGCCCAACTCGAAGGTGAGTTCACCGATCTGGAGGGCGCACAACAATGGCTCGACCGGCGCCTCTAGTTCCTGCCTAAGACCGCCAAAAGCGCAACGCTCCGCTGGCAAACGGAGTCGGCGCACGACACCGTCCACCCGGTAAATTTCATCAAGCCGCCGGCGCCGGGGCGGCAGAACCCAGACCAGGCAGCTTCGGCGGAGCTGACTTCACCGGAGTCTCCGGCAGCGGAGTGCCCGCCGGGGCACCGGACAACGGACCGGCATTGGCCGGCGGTTTGGGCGGCGGAGTGAAATGCCCGGTGCGAACGATCTCATCCACCTGCGCGCCATCCAGCGTCTCGTATTCCAAAAGGCTGTTGGCCACCAATTCCAATTTTTCGCGATTCGTTTCGATCAACTGCTTCGCGGTGTGGAAAGCGCCCTCCACAATGCGCTTCACCTCAATGTCAATTTCCTGCGCGGTGGCTTCGCTGTAATCCTTCGTGCGCATCATGTCGCGCCCCAGAAAGACATATTCCTGCGATTCGCCATAAAGAACATTGCCGAGCTTCTCGCTCATGCCCCAGTGCATCACCATGGCTTTCGCCAGTTGCGTGGCTTGCTGGATGTCCATGGCCGCGCCGCTGGAAATGTCATCCGTCACGTATTCCTCGGCGATGCGCCCAGCCATGCTCATGATGATGGTGTCAATCGCCTGTTTGCGGCGCATATTCAGCATGTCTTCCTTGGGCAGGGACATGGTCACCCCCAGCGCCCGGCCGCGCGGGATAATGGTGACCTTGTGCAGCGGGTGCGTGTGCTTCAGCAGCACGTTGACCAGTGCATGACCGGCCTCGTGCCACGCCGTGGCGCGCTTCTCCTCGTCGCTCATGGCCATGCTGCGGCGTTCGCGGCCCCAGCGCACTTTGTCGCGGGCCTCTTCGAGTTCGGGCTGGCCGACGCCTTTCTTGTTCATGCGCGCCGCGAGCAACGCGGCTTCGTTCAGCAAATTGGCCAGTTCCGCACCGGAATAACCGGGCGTGCCGCGGGCAATCAGCGACAAATCCACCTCGGGCAGCAATTTCACGTTCTTGGCATGCACCTTCAAGATGCCTTCGCGACCACGCACATCCGGCAAATTGACCGTGACTTGGCGGTCAAAACGGCCGGGGCGCAGCAGCGCGGGATCCAAGACATCGGGACGGTTGGTGGCGGCAATGATGATGATGCCTTCCTGGGTGTCAAAGCCGTCCATTTCCACGAGCAACGCGTTCAGGGTCTGCTCGCGCTCGTCGTTGCCGCCCCCGAGACCATGGCCACGGGATCGGCCAACGGCGTCAATTTCATCAATGAAAATCAGGCATGGCGTGCTCTTGCGCGCCTGCTCAAACATGTCGCGCACCCGGCTGGCCCCCACGCCCACAAACATTTCCACGAAATCCGAGCCGCTGATGCTGAAAAATGCGGCATCCGCCTCGCCGGCAATGGCTTTGGCGAGCAGCGTCTTGCCCGTTCCGGGCGGTCCGACCATCAGCACGCCTTTCGGAATGCGTCCGCCGAGGCGCTGAAATTTCTTGGGATCCTTCAAAAACTCGACGAGTTCCGAGACTTCTTCAATGGCCTCATCCACGCCCGCCACGTCCTTGAAGGTGGTTTTGTTGCGGTCCTTGGCCAGCATGCGGGCCTTGCTCTTGCCAAAACTCAACGCGCCCTTGCCCGCTGCCTTGATCTGCCGGATGAACAAGAACCAAAACGCCAGTCCCAGCAGCAAAAACGGCAGGATGTTCCACAGCAGGCCGGTCACCATCACATTGGGCGCGTTATTGCTGGCCTTTTTGAAGTGCGCCAAGGACGTCAGCTCCTCGGTCGTCGGCCAGGCGTTATGCACCACAAACGGCACCTCTTCGCCCACCTTGCCATCTTTTTCCGCCTTGGCCGCAAAAGTGCCTTTGATTTCCACCAGCGGCAGGGTCTGCTGGTTGACCTCCACAGTCACACTGGCAACTTGGTTCGAGCCGAATTTCTCAAGAAAATCCGCATGGGATACCACTTGGGTGGGAGTCATGCTGCCGTGCTGCCGCAGCATGAACAGCACCGCCGCCGTGGCAATGATTCCCGCCCACGCCAGCAACGTAAAAACCGGAAGTTTGTTCAGAGTATTTCCCGGCGGCTTTTTCTGGCCGCCGTTGTCCTTTGAATTTGAATCGTCATCAAACATTTTGATTGTGCCAAACTATCACGTTATTGCCACTTTCGCAATCCATGAATTCCACTATCATGGATCAACGATGAACCTTGGCCCGCTGCCGCTTGCTTCCAATCTGTTTCTTTCGCCGCTGGCGGGATACACCAACCTGCCTTTCCGGCTCGTCGTGCGCGAGATCGGCGGCGTCGGCCTCTGCACGACCGACCTGGTCAATGCCCGCTCTTTGATTGAGCAACGGGAGAAAGCGTTCAAATTGATTGAAACCCGCCCGGCCGACGCACCGCTGGCCGTGCAGCTGTTCGGCTCCGTGCCCGGGGAAATGCGCGATGCCGCGCTGGTCGCCGAGGCGCGCGGGGCGGTTTCCGTGGATATCAACATGGGCTGCCCCGTCAAAAAGGTCTGCAAGGTCGGCGGCGGCTCGGCCATGATGACCGAACTCGATAAGACCGTCGCGCTGGTGCGGGGCATGGTCGCGGCCGTGAAGATTCCGGTAACGGCCAAAATGCGGCTGGGCTGGGATGACGACAACCTGACCGCCCCCGACCTCGCCCGGGCGCTGGAGGATGCCGGCGTGGCGGCGGTGTTTGTGCATGGCCGCACCCGCGCCCAGGGCTTCGGCGGCACCGTCAACCTGGCGGGCATCCGGCAGGTGGTCGCCGCCGTGAAACACATTCCGGTCATTGGCAACGGCGACGTCGTCACCCCGCTGGCGGCCAAAAAGATGCTTGACGAAACGGGCTGCGCCGGCGTGAGCATCGGGCGCGGCGCGTTTTATGATCCGTGGATTTTTCAGCGCACGGTCCAATTGCTGAAAACCGGCGTGTTGCCGCCCGAAACGGGGTTTGCCGAACGGGTGCGCGTGCTGCGCCGGCACCTGGATTTAATGATCGAAGTCTTTGGCGAGGAACTGGGCTGCCGGATGTTTCGCAAAGTGGGGCCATGGTACGCCAAGCGCTTCGGCCCCTGCCACGAATTCAACAAACAAGTGGTGCGGCTGGCGTCCCGGGCGCAATTCGAGGATATTCTGGAAGCCTACCAGCGCTGGCGACAGCAGTTCCTGGATGACCGGGGCGAATTGCAACCCCGCTTTCAACCCGCCCCCATGGTGGCTTCATTCATGCGCGACCCGGCGGACGCCGTTGGCGGACATATTCCCGTGCCCAAGGGACCGGTGGAGGTGTGGTGAGCGGCCAGAAGGTTTCCGGGGCAATCGGTTTCAGGCCATTCTACATTCTATCGTCATTCGTCATTCATCATTTGGACACGTCACCTTCACCAGCGCGGTAGTGGAGCACCCTCACTTTTTCGAGCGTCACCAGGCCGCCGCCGATCATTTTGTCGAGGGTCGGCAGGAAAGCGTTGAGATTCTCCTCGCTGTCCACGATTTCGATGACGAGGGGCAGGTCCAGGGAGAGGCGGAGAATTTTGGCGGTGTGCAGGCGGCTGGATTTGCCGAAGCCCATCGGGCCGCGCAACACGGTCGCGCCCGCCAGATGTGCCGCGCGGGCGGCGAGGACGATGGCCTCGTACAGCGGCTTGTGTTCCCAGCGGTCGCTTTCACCGAGGTAGATGCGGAGCCGGGCGGCTTCAGTGGGGATTTGCATGGCGATTAAGGTTTGACCGAACCGAGGGTGGACCCGAGCATCCAGCCGAGCCAGACGGCAATCAGGCAGACCAGCACCGACAGCAGGATGTTGCCGCCGGCGTAAAGCCATTGGCGATCTTGCAGAAGGTTCAAGGTTTGCAGGCTGAACGAAGAAAAGGTGGTATAGCCGCCGCAGACGCCCGTCATGAAAAACAGCGTGATAAACTGCCGGGTGGACGAATCGAGACGGCCTTCGGGACTGGCGAGCGCGCCCAAGATGCCAATGACAAACGAACCGCCCACGTTGATGACAAACGTGCCCCACGGGAATGAAGTTCCAAGCCGGTCCGAAACCAGCCCACCAACCCAGTAGCGGCTCACGCTGCCGAGCGCGCCGCCGAGCGCAACCCAAAGGTAGGCGAGATTCATGGGAGATTGGGGGAATTGCCGGTTGCCGATTGCCGATTGCCGATGGGTGGCAACGCGCGCGGAACGTTCGACAAGCCGTTGAACCCGCACAACGGAGTTGGGCCAAAAATTCTTTGTAATGCCATGATCGAGAGCTTTTTGTAAATGCAACGTCGGGGAAAATTTGCGCACGATGGTGGCAGGCGCGGCGCGCACGGAGTGCCGCGCCCTGCCACGAAGGGCGCGCGGCGGGTCCTTTTGATTCCATTGCCCACTTCGGTTTTCGGGTAAATGGCAACCGCACGCACCATGCCGGGTTGGCACGGGCCACTGGCCCGTCCTGCCGGGCTACCAGCCCGCCTGAGCAGAGCGGGGCGGACTGGGGGAAATGGACTCCGCCCGCAAAAAGTGCGCCTCACCCATTCCGTCCGGCGGGTCGCCGGACGGTACGGGCCAGTGGCCCGTGCCACCCCTTTCCACCTCGGAGTTCGATTAATGGGATTCATCGTTTCCATCGGCCTCGAATTTGAAAACAAGCCATTCATTTTCAGTTGAATTGGCTGGCTTGTTGCATGGCGGATTAGTTGGCGTGGGCCTGGAGCAAATACTCCCGGAACTTCGCGTAGTCCGCGCCCAGGCGGTCGTAATCCTCCGGCAGCTTCAAGGCCGCCAGCATGGCGTCCGGCACATCCGGCGGCCAGCCGACCACTTTCTCGACTTCGTCCGGAAATTTCGCGGGATTGGCGGTTTCCACAATGGCGGCGGGCGAGTTGCCGAGCGGGTCAACCGCATTCCAATCGAGGAATCCCTGCCAGGCCACCGCGCCGTGCGGCTCCAGCAGCAGTTGAAACTTGTTCCAAAAATCGCGCACGCCGGCCACGGTGCGGGTGTCATTGATGGAGGTGGAAAACAAATCGCGCCGCAGGGCCGCGAGATCAGGCTGGCGATGAATCTTCCCGGTTTCATCCATCTGGCCGCCATACACGGCCACCAACCGCGCGAGATTGCTGGGATGCCCGACGTTCATCGCGTTGGAAAGTGAATTGCGGGAGGGGCTGATTTTTTCGTAAACGCCCGTGGCCAGGAAGCGCGGAAACGCGTCGTTGTCGTTGACCGAGGCGATGATTTTGCGCAGGGGCAGGCCCATCTGCCGCGCGACCACGGCCCCCATCATGTCGCCGAAATTTCCGCTGGGAATGGAGAACACCATCGGCTCGCCGGGCTGCGCGAGGCGCGAGGCGGCATAGAAATAATACACGCTCTGCGGCAGGAGCCGGCCAATGTTGATCGAGTTGGCGGACGACAGCGGGAGATGTTGCAGGGCGGGATCGGCAAAGGCCTGCTTCACCATCGCCTGGCAGTCATCGAACTTGCCGTCAATGGCCACGGTGCGGATGTTGTCGCGCAGGGTGGTCATGAGCTTGCGCTGGCTTTCGCTGATTTCCGCGACGGGAAACAGCACGATGACGCGCACGCCCGGTATGTGATGAAACGCATGCGCCACGGCCGAGCCGGTGTCGCCGCTGGTGGCGGTGAGAATGGTCACCTGCCGGCCGTCTTCCCGCAGGAAGCGGCCAAAAAGACGCGCCATCATCTGGGCCGCGAAATCCTTGAACGAAGCGGTCGGCCCCTGGTCCAGCCGCATCAAAAAGACGCGGTCATAAATTTTTTCCAGCGGGATGCTGAAGTTGTAAGCCTCGCGGCACATGCCCGCCAGATCGCCCTCGGGGACGATGCCCGCAGTGAACTTGGCCAGCACCCGGGTGGCCACCTCGTGATACGGCAACTTGGCGAAGGTGGCGATTTCCGCCGGGGTGAGCTGGGGGAATTGTTCCGGGAAATACAATCCGCGATCGGGTGCCTGCCCCTGCAACAACGCCTCCCGCAGGGTCACGGGGGGGGACTGGCGGTTCGTGCTGTGGAATAAAAGGGACATGGACTTCACTTCAAGTTTTCCACCCGGAACATCACGGGCTTGGCCTTCACCGCCGGCAGTCTGGCGATCCTGGCCAGTGCCTTTTGCATGGCGGCATTGGGCGCTTCGTGCAGCATCAGGATCAGCGGCACGCTTTCGCCCTCATGGCCTTCGGGCTGGATGACGGAGCAGATCCCGATCTTGGCGGCGGCAAAAATGGCCGCGATCCGGGCGAGCACGCCGGGCTTGTCCACCACGCTGAGGCGGACGTAATACTGGGAAACAATCTTGTCGAGCGGGGCCACGCGGCCTTTCTTGGTGCAAGCCACGAAGGGGGCCACGCGCACTTTCGTGCCGTGCTTCAAATCGAGCGCGGCATCCGCCACGTCGCTCAAAACCGCGCTGGCGGTGGCATCCTTGCCAGCTCCGCGCCCGTAGAACAGGGTGTCGCCCACCACATCGCCCCGGACCAGCACCGCGTTGAACACCTGGTTCACGCTGGCCAGCACATGGCTGCTGGGAATCAGCGCCGGATAAACGGACACCTGGATGGCCGGCTGCCCGGCGGTCTGTTTGACGATGCCCAGCAATTTGATCGTATAGCCGAGTTTCGCCGCGAATTCCATGTCCATCCTGGACACGTCGCGAATGCCCTCCGTGTGAATCTGATGATGATCCACCCAGAAACCATGGGCCAGCGAGGCGAGAATGCCCGTCTTGTGTTGCGCGTCAAGGCCGTCAATATCCAGATCCGGCGGCGTTTCGGCATACCCCTGCTTCTGGGCGTCGGCCAGCACGGCCGCAAAATCCGCCCCCTCGAATTTCATCCGGGAGAGGATGTAATTGCAGGTGCCATTGACGATCCCGTAAATGGCGGGGAATTGGTTGGCCACGAAACCTTCGCGCAGGGACTTGATGATGGGAATGCCGCCGCAGACGCTGGCCTCGTAATAAAGATTGGCCCCGCCCTTCGCCGCCGCCGCGAACAGCTCGGGGCCGTGCGCGGAGAGCAGGGCCTTGTTGGCCGTGACCACGGTTTTGCCCTGCGCCAGCGCGGCCAGCACCATGGTTTTGGCGATGCCGCAGCCGCCGACGAGCTCGATGACGATCTGGATTTCCGGATCATTCACGACCTCCTGCCAGTCGGTGGTCATGAGCTCCCGGGCAATGGGATAGGGGCGCGGCTCGTCAAAAGCCTTCACCGCGATTTTGCGAAAATTAATGGCGACGCCGAGGCGCGCGGCGAGGAGCGCGCCGTTTTTCTGCCAGGCGTGGAACACACCGCTGCCGACGGTTCCGCCGCCAATCATGCCGAGATTCACTTGCTGCATAGCGGCATGCAGTGTGCCGGGAAAAGCCGGCGCGGACAATTTTATTTTGGCCGGCGCATTCATTTGGTTCATTTGGTTCATTTGGTTCATTTGGTTCATTTGGTTCATTTGGTTCATTTGGTTCATTTGGTTCATTTGGTTCATTTGGTTCATTTCGGATGCGGGCTAGGTTGGGAGGTTGTCGAATCGCGTACAAATTGATTTTTCCGGGGTTCTCGTATGTGGCTGGCGGTCCTGTGGGTAATGGGTGCAATGGGGGCGCGATGCATCCCAATCCCAATCCTTAGCCGGTTATGTGGAGTTCCACATAAACGGCTTTATGTGGAGTTGAGGATTATGTGGAGCTGAAGTGAAAAAGGCCGACAGAATGGGCTTTTTAGGGGTTTCAACTCCACATAATTATAGGGTCTCCAAGAAGGCGAGGAGAGGGTCTCTGGGCTTGAACGTGGCGGGCTTTCCGTTCGGTGGCTTGAGGCGCTTGAGCGTGCGTTCCTTCATTTGAAGGTCAGCTTCGATGTATTGGTGAGTGGTCAGCGGGCTTTCGTGCCCAAGCCATAGCGCAATGGCGGTGATGTCCACGCCTGACTGCAGCAGATGCATGGCGGTGGGGGTGTCGGAAAACGTGAGGGGATACGCGGCGTCCGCGCAACGAAGGGCAAGCCAGCGAAGCTTTTTGCGCGGCCTCGGCCAGCCGTTTTTCGATGCCGAAGCGGGAGAGGCGATCTTTCCTTCGGTTGGTAAATACGGGGGCCAAAGGTTCCGGCGGCAACTGTTCGAGCCATTGACGCATTTGCCGTGCGGTCTTGGGCCACAAGGGCACCGTGCGTTCCTTGCGGCCTTTACCATGCAGCGTCACCGTTTGACAGGTGTTGAGCAGAAGGTCCTGGCGGTTGAGGGCGACGATTTCAGAGACGCGCGCCCCGGTGTTGTAAAGCAGTTGAAACAAGAGCCGATCCCGCCGGCCACTGAAGGTATCCGACGCCGGGGCTTCCAAGATGGCTTGGACTTGCGCGGCCGTCAGATAGCCCAACAGTGGCCGCGACTGTCGTTTGTTGGGGATGGCCAGAACCCGGCCTGCCAGCGCCAGGAACTGGGGTTCTCGTTGAGCCACAAACCGCATGAAGCAGTGGATGGCGGCCAGCCGGGCATTGCGGCTGCGGGCACAGCCGTGGCGCTGCTTTTCCAAATGTTCCAGGAAGGCCAAAATGTGTGGCGCGTCCCAATCCTCCAGTCGTTGCTCTGAGGCGCTCCGTTTGGTTTGCGCTTGGCCATATCCCAGCAGCAGCCGAAGGGTGTCGCGATAACTGGCCACGGTGCAAGGGTTCAATTGACGCTCCGCCATCAAGTGCCGGGCGAAGAAGTTCTGCACCAAGGCGGGCAGCGGATTGACCGGGGATTTAGTCATGGTTGGTCCCTTCGCTGGCCCAGGCTTGGGCGGTGGCAAAGCGCTGCTGACAGAGTTGCATCAGTTCCGGCACCGCCGTCAGATACCAGTAGGTGTCGGCCAAATGTCGATGCCCGAGGTAAGTGGACAGGGTCCAGATTTTCGGTCCGATGGGCTGGCCGCTCTGATACCAGTTGACCAAGGTGCGGACCGCAAAAGTATGACGCAAGTCGTGCAAACGGGGAACCGGTGGCTGGGTCCAGCCTAAACGGCGACAGAGGCTGCGGAAGACCTGGCTCACGCCCGAATAGCCCAACGGCTTTCCGCCCACCGTGACAAAGAAAGCCGGGGCCACTCGCGGCCCGAGCGCCTTATTCCGCAAGGTCTGGTAATGTTGCAGTGCCTCCAAGGTGGAGGACTGCACCGGGATGATCCGTGCGTGGCCATATTTGGCATGCCGGACCGTCAACACGCCCGCCGACCAGTCCACATCCTGATCGTGGAGTCCCAACGCTTCGCCGATCCGCAAGCCGGTGCAGTCCAGTAGTCCCAGCAGCGTGCAAAAGACCCGACCGCGCAAGGGGTGGACGCGGCCCAACTCCGCAGCGGCGGCCAACAAGCGGCTCCGTTCCTGAGCCGTGTAAACATGCACCGCCCGGCGGCGGCAGGTTGGGCCGAACAAGTCGCCGGGGGGGATTTCGGTTCGCGGATCATAGGCCAGCCAAAACTGGGCAAAGCGCCGGACGATGTTTAGGCGGATGGCCCAGTAGAGCCGGTCGGCCGCCAGCGGTTGCTGTGCCCATTGGATGGCCAGTTGCGCGGTCAGCGCACCGGTGTGGCCGACTTGTTCCGCGTAGCGGACCAACCCGTATAACTCGAAGCCTTCTCTGACCAAGGCAAAGCCAAAGCTCCGTCGCGTGGCCAAATAACATTCGACGGCTTGGTGCAGGTTCTTTTTCACAGCGCTGCCTCCGTGGGCCAAGGTTGAGCCAGCGGGCGCAGACAGGGAAGGTCCACATGGGCGTAAACGGACGCCGAGTTGAGGTCACGATGGCGCAACAGGTCGGCTATTTCCTTGAGACTGGCCCCGTTCTGAACCAGGTGACTGGCCAAAGTGTGGCGTAACAGATGCGCGCCGGGCCGGGGCGCCTCAATGCCGCAACGGCGCAACGCGCGCTGAATCACTTGGCTGACGGCCTTGCTGTCCATGGGCCGGGCGGGTTGGGGAAACAGAAATATTTGACGGTGAGGACAAGCTGGACGACCCGCGCTCAGATAAGCTGCCACCGCCTGCCCCACCTCGGACAACAGTGGCAACTGTGCCGGGCTGCCATTCTTGCTGTGGCGGATTCGCAAGGTGGCCGCTCGCCAATGGATATCCTCCAACAAAAGCCCGGCGACTTCACCGGCCCGCAGACCCAATCTCGCCAAACACAGGCCGATGGCCCGATCACGCCGCCCCTCAGCGGTCCTCCGATCCCAACTGGCCAACAACGTCTCCAACTGCGGCCCGCTCAAATAAAAGGGCAGGTCGTGGTGTGCGCCACAGGCGATCTTGGGAACCGCCCACTCCAGGGATTGCTTGAGCCAACCGCGCTGTTGCGCAAACCGCAAGAAATCGCGCACGGCGCTGGCGACATTGCGCAGAGAGGCGGGCTCATAATCCGCGCTCCGGGCGGTCAAATAGCCCACCAGATCAACCGAGGCCAGATCCGCCAGATCGCCGATGCGACGGACGTGAACCGCTTCCAAGAAACGGCGGACGTCTCGGAATCGGTCCCGGCAGGTCTTGGGCGACAAACCCACCACCTGCTGCAGGTTTTGTTGATACGCTTGGAGAATTTTATGAGGATTTTTAGAAGGATGTGTTTTCACCCCCACATCCTGCCACGGACGGCCAGGAGCCAAAGACCGTCAGATGTTCCCGTTGAAATCACTCATAATTATGTGGAGTTGAAACCCCTAAAAAGCCCATTCTGTCGGCCTTTTTCACTTCAGCTCCACATAATCCTCAACTCCACATAAAGCCGTAACGATTCAGTAAAAAAGAATTTCAACCACAGATGGACACAGATGAACACGGATATAAACGTGATTTCCCAACCGTCCAGAAAGCGCACCGTTTAGTGACCGGCGGAAAACCAAGCCGGAGCGCCCTTCTGACCTTTCTTCATCCGTGTTCATCCGTGTCCATCCGTGGTTAAATTATTCCTTAGCTGCATGGATACGGCTAAGTTGTTGCGCTACCACCAGCATCCCGCATCCATGCGCGCCCTACTATGAGAACGGGTGTCAAGCCCGTTGGGGTTGTTTTTTTTTCAGGTCATGTTTTGTTCAATTTTTTGTTCATTGCAAATTTTTGTCAGCCCTT
>Ga0302275_10001374_pt1 | contig 26186 bp, 18 predicted proteins | sample III_Bog_N2_2_FD_200229 | JGI IMG/M metagenome (GOLD analysis project Ga0302275, IMG submission 200229) | Peat permafrost microbial communities from Stordalen Mire near Abisko, Sweden - III_Bog_N2_2 | ecosystem: Environmental > Terrestrial > Soil > Wetlands > Peat | place: Sweden: Abisko... | reverse complement strand
TGCAACTTTGACACTGTCCCGATGAGCCTGGCGTACGGCTTCGTCTCCACCTACGAGAGCAGTCAAAGAAACGCTCTTGGGAGCCGAGAACGTCGCGTCCCAAGCGGCACGGTGCTCCATTGTGCTAACCGTCTCACCTCGTGCATTGACGTATTCGCGCGGTGTTTGATGGCGAACGAGTTGCTCTTCGGTTAAGGGATGTTGGCCGTTCGCCAGGCGCTGAAAGTGTTCTTCCTGCACTTGACCTTGTAATCCCCACTCTTGAGCGAGCCGGCCATGCCACTCGCCGCGTATTCGGTCACCCTCGGAGTAGTAGTTCTCCTCTGCGTTTGCAAACTCCTCTTTGTGATAGGTCTGCGCTTGGCCGGCGCTCAGCGGTTTTGAAATGGTCAGCATGACTTACTCGAAGTAGGGTTCTTGTCCGGCGACGATGCCTTCGAAGTTCTCCGACTCGCGCGGCCTGATCTCCTGCGCCAGAGCGCTGGGCCGTGCGGGGCGCTTTTCGATTTCGACCACCCGCGGTTTAATCTCCCTTGGGATGAAACCGGGTTGCGCTTTTACGGGAGCGAGATATGGAAAGCTGAAAGGCACTACCAAATTGTCAACTTTAAGCAGAGCGTGCAAGCGCTGTAGTCCACTGATTTCCGATGGGAGCACTAGCGGCTCCGTTCGCCTTTCATTGTGATAGCTCCTGGACTTGGCAACCTGGAGAGGATGCGTGTTCACCGTCTCCTTAACGCGTTCCATTTCCACTTCGCCAATCGTGTCCGAGATCCACTTCGCGGCACGAGGCTCACTGGTATGCAAAAAGATTTTGGTGGCCGGCTGCGACAGCATTGACTCAGCTTCGTGTCCGTAGCGTACTTCAAGTTGGCTCCGGCCCTGGAAGCCGATCACGACGGGATTCCCCGATTTGCGATTCTCGGTCAGCGCAGTGTGCAATTGCGGCAGTCGCTGCAGACTAGCAAGCTCGTCAAGCACAAACCACGCGTGACGCAACGACGGATCGCCCTGGTTCATCAATCGCAGCACTAACGTGTCCAGCCATAGGCTCATGAGGGGCAATAGCCGCTCGCGGAATCGAGGAGTCGAGGTCAGGAAGATCCAGCCACTCCGCTGGCGTGCCCATTCTTCGGTAGTCCACCTCTGCTTCGTGTCACTCGCCTTCGGCAAGAGCTTCAAACTGTCAGCCACCATGTTGAGCGCACCTAACACACCACCGCGCTGTGGGCCCGCGCCGCGATAGATGAATGCCGTCAGTTCGGTGCCTTTTAAGAGACGATCTAGTTCTTCCTCGTGACTCATCCATCTGACCAGTTCCTCTGGCGTCGGTTTCAACGTGAGCAAGTGTGCGAAGATCTTTCGCGGACCTTCGACGAAGAATGTGTTTTCGTGCGGCTTATCGGGGAACAACGATGTTGCCAGAGTCAGCGCTTCCGCCTCATGCATCACTTCATCGGATGGCGACCAGTAAGGACAACGCACGTCCAGGGGATTCAGGATAAGATCACCGCGGGCAGGATTGAAAAATTGTGGTGTGTGTTCGAGCGCGGGATCATACACGATCGCGGTCTCGCCGCGCTCGGCGATCTGCATTAGCACCCGACGCTGTAAAACGCTTTTTCCGGCGCCCGTGTCCCCCATCATCATCATGTGGCTGCTCTCTAACGAGCGCGGAATCGAGAGCGATTCTCGTCCCCTCCCTGTCAGGAAGGAAATGCCATCCGCTCCAGTCTTTTTATTGAATTCCTTGACGGTGACCATTTCAGGGCCCTTGAGCCTCCGTCCATCTTCTTCGCTGTGGCGTCGTGCCCGGTTCCTCCATAAGACTGGGAGTAAAAGACTGAGCACAAACACTCCCAATGCCCCAGCCCACGCTGGCCAGACCAGATCACCGGGAGACTGGCCCGCATAAATCAACTGAGCAAGCATCCGGTTCATTTGCGCGTTCGTGTAATGCACGGTGTCAACCTTCAGAGCAACCGCTCCCGCCTGCCGTGCCTTCGCCGTGAGCGCAAACGAGGGCCATATCTCCAAGGGGGCGGGCATCACGTCCGCATCCGTGGCCATGCTGTGTTGCCCTTGTCGGTCCAATTTCGAAAGCACTTGGTAGGTACCACCCGGATTGGGAAAACCCTTGCTGATCGAATATTGAACCCAGTACCACTGCTGCATTGGCGTCCAGACCTCAACGCTTTGGTACGTGAAGATTCCTATCCACGCGACGAAAGCCAGGACTGAAGCCACAAGAGTCGGCCACAGCCAATTTTTTGACAGGCCCAGCGATTCCCGTCGACCCAATAACCGATTCACTTTTCACCCCCAGTCAGGGCAATCTTCCGCCGTTCGCGACGCGAACCGACGGGACTATTAAAGACGTGCTGGAAAACTTTGGTCATCGTCAGCTCGCTTTGGAAGCTGATGTTTGGTCCAGCCTTTCTCGCGCCTTTTTCAGCTTGTCCGAGTCGGCCCGGTCGATCAGCCGCTGCATCTCCTCGGCGGTCAGTGGTTCGCCCTTCGCTTGCTTGAAAAGTACGTTCAGCAGAATCGCTCGAAGCGCCACCACCTCCGCCATGACCGCATGGGCTTCGCCCCCGATTCCGTTCATCTTCTCCGGCTGGCCGTTCGTACTGGCCAGCATCACCTCGCGGCACCATTCCCCCAGGGTCTTCGAGGCCTTCTGAGCGGCCTGCTCCAGCCGGGCGAATTCCTCTTCGCTGACCTTTGTTCCTATGGACTTGGTGCGCAGATTCGGCTTGACCATGACCTCGTCTTCCTAAACGTCACCACGACGCAATCTCTTGCCTTTTCAAATAGTTCGCGTACGGTAACCGAAAGTTAGCCTGCAGCTCCCATTCTGGGGTGACGTGTCATCCTTCAGCCGCTGCGAAGCAGCGTTTTCGAAACTAACCCGGACCCCGATCCATTTGACCTAAGTAAACCTGACTCAGGTGCCTTGGGAACCCACAACTTGGCCATCCAGGAACCGGCGGATCTGCTCCAGGAGCCATGGGGGAGGCGGCTCTTTGTAGTCCTCACTCCCTGAGCTAATCAGCATCCCATCCACAAATACGTTATGGGCGTCACCCTCTTCTGGCTCCATGAGTGCGAACAGGATCATTGCCTGGTCCCGTTCGGCAACGTATGCCCGGCGATCTCTCCTGTCCAGCAATAGGCAATGGCAAGTCGGCAGGTCAGCTCCCCTCCTCATGATCTGTTCAAGCGAGGGCCGCTCGCTTCCGGACGGGAACTTCCCGTACAGGGTGGGATATTGGGTTTCGGGCAGGTGTGGGGCTATGACTGGGTGATGAAGAAACCAGGACCATAGGCTCGCGTCGGAAGGCAAGTCGTCGCCGCCATCGCTGTAACCAAATTGACGGGAACCGGCTACATACCCGAACTGAACGAAACGTAGACTTCCCCTGTATCCGAAAGCAGCCTCGAACGAGTCGGGTACCGGAAACGGGAGTGGGATAGCCCCGACTAGCGTTGGCGAAATTCCATGCTCTGGAACCTGCCAGCCCAGTTTTTGGACGGTGCGCCTCGCCTCCGTCACAAGATGCCGATGGACTTTCGACGCTGCCAATCGAGTACGATGTATTCCGCCCACAGATTTCATTGCGCCATCCTCTGCCGGCAAGGGCGTTGAGTTGTCGATTGCACATCGGCAAACACTTCTCTGAGCTCATCGGGTTTCCCGGCCCGTATGTAAGCTTCGTAGGCGTCGTTCATTGTGGACAGCGCTTCATCCTCCCTGCCTGCGGATTTCAGCGCGAAGCTGTACAAAAGCCAAAGTTTCGGATCGGATCTATCGGATTCGAGAGCCCGCACGCAGCACTCAAGCTCCTTCTCGTACATCTCAAGAATGTGGTAAGCCAGCGACATTCCTGTCCACGCTCTGATGTTCTTGCCGTTGTTGTCCGGGTCGAGTTCTAGCGCACGATCGAAAGCTTGTACTGCGGATTGCAGACGTGCTCTATTCGTTTCCTCTTGGTCTTGGGTTCGGTAAAGGGCTACGCGGCGGAGCGCGAAACCGAGATTGAGCCATGCGCCAGTACTCCGAGGACTGGTCCGGTGTTGCAGTAGGACCAGAGCGAGAACCTCGGGAGCAGAAGCTGAAAGGTTTGTGGGAAGAACAGCGCCGTCCTCGTACATGCCCCCCAAGAACCGCCCGGCGAAATCAGCTATGCTCTGGCTGGCCTGGCCCCCGGATTGTGCGTCCGCATGCCAGCGGAGAACTTCCCTGATCTCGCCGGGCATGTTCTCGAGAAATTGGTTTTCGGCGTCTGTCACGGTCGTCCCGCACCTTCGCAAATCAAGCTGGCGTTCGTTGCTTCTCGATCTGGACCAATTCAGGCTTCGCTCTTTTCCCAGCACCCAAATCAACCTCTTTACCCTTGGCGTAGATGGGATGGCGGCCATGCATCCGATTCCATTCAGACAAGCTCGCTGTCTGGTGCAAGTGTTCCACAATCTTTCGCCAACGACCCCCGTTGTATGCACAGAAAGTGATTTCTCCTTCTTGGGTTGCCACCGGGGTCTTTGAATCGGACATCGTTGCGAAGTCGTAGTTGTAAAGATCCTGGAAGCTCATCGGGGTAATCATCACCAGTTTCCAAGAATCCGCGTACGAGTAGGCCCGCTCCGACCAACTTGGATCGCTGCCGGCAACTCGATAAAAACAGTCCACGAGCAATCGGCGAAGCTGGTCAAGCCCAAAATCGGCAGGAGCCATAGTGCGATCAAAGTTGCGTACGGCTGAAATCGCAACCATTGCTTTTGTGATCGCGGGTCCTCTCCCGAGGTCTGTGATGTCCACAATGTCACGTAAGAATTGCTGCACATCGAAGAACTTTGCTACGGGGACAATTTCTCGGGTGCGGGAGTTGACGAGTATCGGGGAGAACAATCCTTGATTGGGATGGATATCGCAAAAGAGGCTCCCTAATACCGCCTCTGGGTGAAGCACATCGCAGAGATTGGCGAAGACCGCGTAGGCAGAGACGGGAAACCAGTCGCGCATCGGTTCCCACCCGAACGAAGTTTGAGCCTGCAAATCGTAGGCGATTTGTGAAACCGGATACCGCCTTGCGTAACGCTCCTCAGCGGAAATGTCTTCATCTCGACCGCAAAACATGATCGGTTGAAAGATAATTCCGTGGATCTTCTCGACATGATCTGCAACAAACCGGATGATGTCGCCAACGCCGTCGTTGTTGAGTCCGTTCTCGACAGTCACCTGCAGCGTGGTTTTCATTCCCGCGGCGGCGATATTGTCGAGGGCTCGTCGCTTCGTGTCCATGTAGTTGCCGATCCCGCGATGACTGTTCTTCTCTTCGGTAACGCCATCGAACTGGAGATATACGGCATGGAGTCCAGCCGCCTTTGCCTTGACCGCAAAATCCTTCTCTTGGGCAAAGCGAATTCCATTGGTGGCGACATGTAGGCGATGGAAGCCCATGCTTTTTGCATGGCGGACCGCCTCCAGAAAAATCGGTGAGAGCGTCGCCTCTCCACCGGAGAACAGAATGTTGATTTCTCGCTGAGGTTTGAAGGACATCGCCCTTGCGAAAAGGTCCTTCACGTCTTGCATATGCAATTCGTGAACGAAGCTAGTGGCATTTGCATCCATATAGCACGGCGAACACATCATGTTGCAGCGGTTCGTTAGATCGATGATCAAATACGAACCTCGTCCCGTCTTGATGCTGTTCGCGCCGTGATTGTGTACTCTTTCATCGCCGACGCATCTGAAATCTCTACCGAAAGCAAGGCTCTCCATCCGTCGGAAGAAATCCGGATGATCGGAAAGCACGTCTTCGAACGGGCCGTGCTTTTCGCATGCCTTACGCATCAGAATGCGTTCAGCCTCCTCCAATATTTCCGCTTCGATAATTCCTGGCTTGTTCCTGAAGTCGGCAATTGTGGCCTGGCCACTGATCACGGCGGCTGCTGCTTCTCTATTGCATTCTGGGCAGAGTGAGAGGGTCTTCCTAGGGACACCGGCTCCCATTTGCATTCTTTCCCAACTCTTGAGCAGTGGGCCGGGCGCCCAAGATGGCTGGGGCGATCGTCCGTTTGGCAAGATTGCATTGACGCTTCTAGCGAATGACCACGCGGTGTTCGACGCGGATCGAAGGACACTGGCTGAATTGGCAGGCATAGGACAGGTACCTCCTGTGGGAAATTCATCCAAAGGCGGGATGGCCTCAAACTTCGACATCACGGGGACCTACAGAGAAGTGGTTGGCATATTCTACATCGGAGTTAACCCAGCTCGGAGGAATTTGTTGCCCAGATACGGCTCGTAGCCTGCGAGCCGGGGCACGGCAATGTCCTCGATACAGGGCGCACACGCGTGAGCTTGGATCGTGGCGGCCAAGACGTTCGGTAGGATGGTCTTCCGCAACTACCCCCGTAGGATATTGCGGTATCTATAAGAAAGGTGGACGGATCACGTGATCGAAACGATATCACCCTGGCGGAGTGTCCGACTTCGCCATGAAGCAGCTCCCTTGCTGAAGGAGCGGGAGCAATATCTTGCACATCTCATGCAGCGAGGATTTGAACGAGCAGTGATACGCACAACTGCAGCGTATTTGGTTCATATAGTACGCGTAATGAGCATGACCTCGCTACGTAGCGTGGGACAGCAGGAGATCGATACCGCGGGCGAGCTGTGGGCAGCTTATGAGGGGCCGCTTCGAAGGAAGTTGAAACTAAAAGGATCGCCAATTACGTTCGTTCGCATTGCCCAAAGGTGGTTGCGCTTTCACGGCCAACTAGCGGTTCCTGCGCCCCACCCTTTCCAGCAGTTGATAACGGAGTTTATCGATGCGATGCGTTCCACTCGTGGGCTCGCTCCACCCACAGTACTCGGCTACAGTTCTAGGACGATTGGATTTCTCAAATGGTTCGGCAAACGGCACGATAGCCTTGGATTCGTCTCTTTGCACCACATTGACGAATTCATGGCAAGTAAGCGCGAGGAAGGCTGGTCTCCCCGCAGTCTTGCCGCCCAATGCCAGGCGCTCCGATCCTTCTTTGGTTATGCGGAAATCCGAGGTTGGTGCGTTCCCGGTATTCCGCTGGGCATTCGGAGCCCGAGAATTCCCAAATATGAAGATCGGCCCAAAGGGCCAACCTGGGCCGAAGTCCGAACACTCATTGAGTCTGCGAGCGGAGCATCTCCCAATGAGCTTCGCGCCAAAGCCATCCTCTTGCTATTAGCGATTTACGGGCTGCGCAGCAGCGAGGTTGCAGGACTTCGATTGAACGATTTCGACTGGCGCGGTGAGACATTCAGCGTGCGACGTGCCAAGCGAGGCGGAATCCAGCAGTATCCAATCCAATTCGAAGTTGGAGAGGCCATCATCCAGTATCTCCAGAAGGGACGACCGCATTGTTCGAGCCGTCAGGTCTTCGTGTCCACATATCGACCGCATGGACCGATCGGCCCTGGGCCGATGTGGCAGATCGTTGGCAAGAGAATGAGACAGTTAGACATTGATTTAGAACACGTCGGTCCGCACTCTCTTCGACACGCCTGCGCAACCCGTCTACTCCGGAAAGGGGCCTCTCTTCAGGAGATTGCCGATTTTCTTGGTCATCGCAACATCAAGTCAATCGGTATTTATGCGAGGTATGACACTCGCTCGTTGCGCAAGGTCGCTGCCTTCAGCTTGGCTGGTGTGCGATGAAACTTCTTGAGGGAGTTCAGACTTATGTAGAGGGAAAGCGCTCTGGCGGAACGGGTTACGCAAAGGGCATTCAGAGCCTTGCGTCTTTCTGCCGACATGCGGGTAATGTGACCCTGAATAGCATAAGTGAACGTCAGGTTGCGTCATTTCTCGAAGGGCCGCGAACCTCAACCATCACATGGCGCAACAAATACAACCTGCTGAGGAGCTTTTTTCTTTTCTGGGTGGCACGCAACGCAATGTCCGCGGTGCCGATGCCTCCTCAACGCCCGCCGGTTGCGACGACGTTCGTTCCTCACATCTACTCTCGGACTGAGATTCGTCTTCTCTTGTCCACAGTTCGATCCTCTCAGGAGAAGAGCGCCTGCAAAATCGACGCACGCACTCTTCGCGCGTTCTTGCTGTTCCTTTATGGGACGGGAGCCTTGGTCGGTGAGGCTCGCGGGCTCCTACGTGAGGACGTGGATTTCAAACGGAGAACAATTATCATCCGTAGCAACCGGTTCAATCGTTCGAGGGAGATTCCCATTGGCCCAGACCTGTACAAGGTGCTGCGGAGATATCACGCCACGAATCACCGAAAGGATCAGATGAGAGATCCACACTTCTTCCTCACAAAAAAAGGGGCTGCTCTCAAGGAGCGCGCCGTGTGTCAAACATTTCAACGGCTTCGGCGAATTGCCGGCGTTGCTCGTGATGACGGCGCACGCTATCAGCCTCGGCTGCATGATTTGAGGCATACGTTCGCAGTTCATCGGCTAACCGCATGGATCAAGCGTGGCGCAGACCTGAACCGGATGATTCCCGCCCTTTCGGCCTACATAGGACAAGTTGGCCTCGGTTCAACAGATCGCTATCTGTCTCTGACGCCGGAGCGTTTCCGTACTCAACTCGACAAATTGAGTCCGCGCCGCGGCAAGAGGCGATGGCGCGACAATCCGACACTGATAAGGTTCCTGACAGAACTGTGACGCATTGGGACTAAAATCTTGAGCCATGACCGTCAGAGGAAAGAGCGAGAACGACACGCCGGCTGTTCCCGATCCCGATTTCGTAGGTACGTTGTGCGAAATCTGGTTTGCGATCAACTACGCCGCCTACCACCTGGCCTATGTACGCGTGTATTTACAGACCGAGGCTCTTCAAACACATCGTGACGAGATACGGCAGGCTGAACAGGCATTTAAGGAGATGACACAAGCAGAGGTAATTATCTGCCGTGCTCATCTCGCCGCGTTCTTCTGGCAAGTGGACCATGTGTTCGAAGCGTTGCGGATTGCCATCAAGAAGGGTCAGAAGGAGCACGCTGACCTGAAATACTTCTGGGGTTGGGGCAAGGCGCTGGAAAAGATTGAGTCATTGGAGATTTACAAGGAGATCAACGCGTATCGCAACAAATCGCATGAATTTCCTGGCATCATCGGTAGTAAATGGGCAGATATTGGCATCGGCCCCAAGTTTGTCCATCACTTTCTTCCCACCATTGCGGGACTTGAGGCGAAGGAAGAAATTGACATCAATGTGCAATTGCAGAGGTATTTTGAATTCGCAGCGAATGTTTGGTTGTCCTTCGCCCCCGGTGACTACAAAGAGAGGTTTCCCCGCAATTTCAAGTTCCTTGTTACGGTTCCTCATTCTTTCCGAGGCGAATTGCCGCCTGAACTGAAGGGAGTTCCTCAACTTGAAGTGTCAATCGTGGCGCAAGATCCGCTCCGGAGCAAACGGCAACGGCAGAGAAGGGCACGGAAGTGAAATGAAAATCTTCTGGTCATGGCAGTCGGACACTCCCGAGCAAATTGGCAAGTACCTAGTACGGGATGCTCTAAAGGCAGCGATCGACAAACTGAAGCAAGCCGAGGATATCGAGGAGCCGACTCGTGATGGGCTTCATCTGGATCAGGACACGCAGGGGACTACGGGCAGCCCGGATTTGGTACCGACGATCTTCGGCAAGATTGAAAACTCGGAAGTAGTTGTTGCAGACGTGACCATCGTCGGGAAAACAGCCGAAGACAATTCCCTTATCAATTCGAATGTCGCGATCGAACTCGGTTACGCTCTACGGGCCTGCACAGACGCACGAGTCGTATTGGTTTTCAACAAGCACTCTGGAACGTATGAGGATCTCCCCTTTGACCTTCGGCACAAAGCTGGGGCCGTGGTTTTTGACCTGGCACCCGAGGCAGACCGTAAGGAGATCGCGGCGGTGCGCAAGTCTCTCGCAGAAGACTTCGTTCGAAAGTTGAAACCATTTCTGCAACTCCCCTCCCGGATCAACGAAAAATTGTCTGTCAAGGCAATTATCGAGCACAGACTCTCGCGTCGGTACCCAATGCCCGGTGGCGGAACTGACGATGTTTTTGAGCTGCTGGCGAGTGTCGAAAATGATGGTGAAGAAGCAGCCCAAGACTTCAAACTGCAACTAGATATTCCTGGGGAATTCCTGGACGGGGGACCGCCACTCGGCCTGAGTCGCCCCGGTCCCCCTGGCTACTCCAGATTCGAAATTACAAATGAGAAGGCCCCGGTCCCGGTCAAGTATCTCTATCCGAAGGAAAAGACTCAGGCCCTTATTACTCTCAATTGCGCGGTGAGGGCCGCTACCAAGAACCAACAACCCGAACTGTTAAACAGGACGGTCGTTGCAACCGTCTACTCGGGGAGCATGACGCCTCAAGTGACGACAATGACGATCGCTGAACTGGCCACCATACATGACAGTTAACCGATTAGGCTGCTCATTCGCCGCCGAAGTCGGAACCTCACATCGGGCCGACTGCCCGGTATTCCCCGACCTCTCCCAGTCCCGCTCCATTCGGGCCGGGCGCCCGCGTCCTTGGTAGCCGGGGCTGGGCGTTCAAAAAGGGAATTCTGATGCTGATTTGCTCGCTTCGAGGAGTTTCAGGTGAACTCCAGCGTTGCAAAGGTGCGAAAGCCTTTCGCCACTGGCCCCTCGGATGCGCTACGGAGTCTGCTCCGAGTCGGGAGCATCGTCGTTTGTATATGCTGGTGGATGAATGATGATGCACCCGTTGGGTTCGCTCATATCGTTCTCTGCGATTGCCTTCATGTCCACCAGTATTTCAGGTGTGTAATAGAAGCCCGAAAATCCATTGAACGGAAACATCTTGTTCAGTGGCACTCTGATTTTGTTCATCCCGAAATGCCGCTCATGGATTAGCCTAAACGTTTCGTAGGCGATCAAATCCGCCGGTTGAAGGGCAACAAACTGTTCTCGGCTTCCCGGCGCACATGTTCCGAGCCTATATGCCGCTCTCCAAGTCGGATGAGCCTTCATCTTGTGAAAGACATTGATCGCTTCCGTTTGAAACCTATTCTGTTCCAGAATTACCGAGAATTTAACGTCTCGTGACCACCCATTCTGTGGTCGGTGTAGTTCCTCGGCAAGGAGCGCGATGCATTCTTTGAAACAGAGGATATATGGATGGCCTAGTCGCCTCCTACCGTCTTCGTTGATGATTTGCTCGTAATCCTTCGCTAGCACTCCGACGCTCACTGCCTGCAATTGTCGCCTTTGCTTGATCAAAATCTTTAAGAGGCTGCGGGAATATCTCTTGGCTCGCTGTCTAGTCCACCCAGTAAATTCATACGTGTGCGCGTTCAGATCTACTGCGTGAAAACACTTGATTCCAACTCGTTTATTTTTCCAGTTCCAACTTCTTTCGATCTTCTTCCACACGCTTTCTTCTGCGGCCAGCCCTCCGACAACATATGCATCGGGTGTTTTACTTTTCGGGTCGTAACTTTCATCGCAGTAGAACCAGACCACAGCCATAAAGTGTCCCTCCTGGATGGCTATTAGGCTTGGAAACTTGGAAACAGCCTGAGAACGTAATCGCCGCTGCGCTGTGGTTGATGAATCGGATCATGCGAAAGCTTGATAATATCGGAGAGTATACGTGAGCAGCGAAGTACCCGACTGGTGGACAAAAAGCTCCATCATGATTCGACTATAGAGCTATCGCTGGAATACGTTGAAAAGTCGGCCAAATTTGCGCAAGCCATCGCACATTCCACAGATGATACAAAAGAAAAATCCCATCAAATATCCTCTGGGGGTAGCGCAGACCCTGAACGCCTGCAATTGACGCCTCAGTTAACCTTGCCGCCAGCGAAGGTGTCGGTTGGGAGAATATTAGATAAGGCGTTTTATATGAATATCGCGCGAGATCGGTGTGCACGAGCAAATACAATTTGTGCAGGTTGTGCAGGTTCAGACGCTCTTGCACACCCTTTTCCCGGTAATGATCAACCTTGCTTTCCACCCTGTCCCTCAGTGCTTGGAAAGGCTCCGCTGGGTCATACACACCGCCATCCGATATAACGCTTATCCAGGATTCCTCCGTAAGCATTGGCCCCGACCTTACCGGCTGATTAAACCAGATCGATGCCACGTGGTTGCTTAGGGTCGGGTAGCATGTGATGCCGGTATGATCGTCCATCAAATAATCAAAAGGCTTCTCCGGCGGCAACTTCTCCCAATGCCCCTCCCGAAGCTTGTTCCAGGTTCCGTCGACGTATTGAGTTGCGGCATGGAACTCCTTGCAAAAGACGTGATGGTGATCTTTCTTTATCCTCTTGCCCCATCGTGGCATGATGACCGCGAAGCAGAAATTCTTAGGACGTGGATGTTTTTCCCAGTCGAGAATCCTCAACAGTTCCCCCCTCATGCTTTCGTGTCCCTTTGCTTCTCTCACTTCGTCGGCGCTGAGCCAAGAAGTAAGTTCAAGCCCGATCTTCCGACCGTCCGCACATTCGCCTAAAAAATCGGGCGGATCGGTATTTGCGGGGGCGAAGCTCACGCCGTCTAGGAATGTAGGAAAGATTGAAGAGACATACCTCGTTATCTCCTTCTCCTCCTTTTCTGCTCGCTGGTTTTTGGAGCCCATGCTTACATTTTAGCCCCATGAACACCGCCGCTCGCTGATCGCAACGGTGTTAGTGAAACGGCGCATCAGGCCGCGCAGACCTGAGAGGTCTGCGCGGCGACTGCCCGGTTGACATAGTCGGCGGCTCGTTGGGCGTGCGCGGCTGCCGTGAAAATGGCTCGGTTGTCATTCTTGAGCACTTCTAGCCACGTCGCGATATAGGCGGCGTTTTCCTCGCGTGGTTCCTGGTGCAATTCGAGGTCGGCGCACAGAAAGGCAGATCCCAGCTCGGCAACGAGCTCTTCGTGGCTGTATCCTTCATCGCCCCAGCTCTTACGGCCAAAGTCACGGTTAAGGCGCTGCGAGTGCTTCGTCCAGTGGGTCAATTCATGGGCGAGAGTTGCGTAATAGCTCTCGGCGTCGCGGAAGGCTTCAAAGGGCGGAATCTGTACGTAATCCAACTCTTGCGCGTAATAGGCACGATTTCCACCGTGTTTGATCGTTGCTCCGAGGCTGCCGAAAAACTTCTCTGCATGATCTATGCGTGCTACTGGATCGAGCGTCGGAACGGCCTTGGCGTAGTAGATTTCAGGCAAGCCTTCAATCTGCTCGACATTAAAAACCGTGTAGCCCTTCATGTAAGGGATTTCATGCTCGACATCCTCGCCGGTCTTGTCATCGCGCTCTGTGCGGGTGATGGCGTTGGCGTACACCACAAGCGACCCTTTCTCGCCCTTGCGGACGTTCGCGTTTAGTTCGCTGGCCTGGCGGTAGGTCATCCAGATCGGCGCGGCGAAATTCTGACCGAGAGCGGACATCCAGAGGGACAAGACGTTGATTCCGGAGTAGGGCTGGCCGTTGAAACGCAGAGGACGAGTAATCCGGCCGGCGGCGTGCTCAGCGTTCCACGGACGAATCCACGGGCGGACGCCTTTTCCCAGATACTCCACGATCTGTGCGGTGATGCGACTGTATACGTCTTTTCTTTCGGTGGTGTTTTGCATTGTCTTCTCCTTTAAAACAATTTTTTCTTCGCGAAACCCGCGACGGTTTTAGGGCGTTCAGCGGCGCGGACCTGTCAAGGGCGCGGTTTGTCCGCGTTCATCGAAGACCCTTGACAGGGAGCACCGCTGGAATAACGCCGGCTTTGAGAAGGCGCGGGTTGAGTGGAGAAAAAATGGAGGGGAAAAAGACTTCGGCCAAGAACACCGAAGGTTTTGCTCGTGTCACGTAGAGGATTGGAGAGTCAAGGCAGTCCGTATACCGATCCCCGTTGTCAGATACTGCGAAGATTGTGTTGTTCGGCTTCTGAATGGTACGTTTTCCAGCTTCACCGATATGGTGTAAGGTGGTGAATCAACAGAGGTTCGTTCATGAAGAACTCAAAGAGTGGTGGGAGGGGCATGAAGATGCAAGGGACATTGGGGGTTCGAGCATCGATCAGTTTCCCGGCAGCTCTTTACGAGACTCTCGAAGTTATCGCAAAGCAAAAGAAGGTGTCGATGGCTTGGGTCGTACGGGACGCGGCGGAAAAGTATGTTGTCAGCGAAGCGAAGGGAGCAGCGCGAAAAATATGAACTGCCGCGACGACCTCCATCCAATCCTGACAGAGGTTTCTGTTGCTTTCCGCCAGCTGGAGGATCAGCTGCCATGTTGAAATTGGAAGCTCTTAAAGCTGGTATATCTCTGGTTGGCATCGAACCCAGCTTGATCGCCACCGTGGTTGCCGTCGTGCCTATCGGCGACGGTGCCGTCCAGCTCCTCTATAAAACCCCTGAGGGAACGATTAAAGAGCGGTTGCTCGGCCATGCCGATGAGGCAAGCATTAGTTTGGCTACACTGGAACGCCCATGGGCGTTCGATGGAAATGGGGATGATTTCAAGCTGGCCGTCGAAGCGAAGCGTATTGATCTGGCTTTCCTCTTTGACCCCATGATGGCTGTCCACACGTCAAACGTTGACCCCCTTCCCCACCAGATTACGGCTGTCTACGAGTCCATGCTTCCAAGGCAGCCACTGCGCTTTGTTTTGGCGGACGATCCTGGTGCAGGTAAGACCATCATGGCTGGTCTCTACATGCGCGAGCTAATCATGAGGGCAGACGCCCGTCGCATCCTTGTGGTCGCTCCCGGCAGCCTAGTGGAGCAGTGGCGCGATGAACTATTTGAAAAGTTTGGCTTAGAGTTCCGCATTTTTTCGAAGGAACTCGAAGCCGCGTCACCGAGCGGTAATCCGTTCGTAGACCACGATCACCTAATCGTCCGACTTGACCAGATGTCGCGTAATGAAGAGTCCCAGGAGAAGCTGTGCCTCGCTTCGTGGGACCTGGTAGTGTTTGACGAAGCCCACAAGCTCTCCGCGCATTTCTTTGGGCGGGAAATGAAACGTACTAAGCGGTTCAACTTTGCGGAAAAGATCGGCCAGCACACGCGACACTTACTGCTGATGACAGCTACGCCCCACAACGGTAAAGAGGAAGACTTTCAACTGTTCCTCTCGTTGCTCGATTCCGACCGCTTTTACGGTAAGTTCCGAGACGGAGTCCACAAAGTAGATTGCTCGGATCTGATGCGCCGGATGGTGAAAGAGGAGATGGTAAAGTTCGACGGTACTCCCCTTTTCCCTGAACGAAGAGCCTACACCGTAAATTACAAACTCTCCGATATAGAGGCCGGCCTCTACGAATCGGTTACCCAATACGTGCAGACGGAAATGGGAAAGGCAGACCAGCTTGACGGGTCACGTAAGGGGTCCGTCGGCTTCGCCCTCACCGCTCTTCAGCGTCGACTCGCCTCAAGCCCCGAAGCCATATTCCAATCCCTTAAGCGACGCAAGGAACGTCTCGAACGCCGCCTTCGAGAGGAAAAACTAGGAATCCGAGGCCAGCAGATCCTGGCTGAGACGCTGGCCGATGTTCCTGAGGATGACGACGACCTCAATGCTGAGGAACAGGAGAGTCTCGAAGAAACTCTGGTCGATCAAGCCACGGCTGCGAGCACGATCTCTGAACTGGAACAGGAGATTGTCATTCTCCAGACGCTTGAACATCAGGCCAAGGCCGTCGTCGCTTCTGGGCAGGACCGCAAGTGGGACGAACTTTCACGCATCCTGCAAAACAATCCTGATATGCGGGACGCTGATGGTCGCCTGCGAAAGCTCATTATCTTTTCCGAACACCGCGACACACTAAATTACCTTCACCAGAAAATCGGGGGGGTGCTCGGCAATACTGGCGACACTGATGCTATCGTCACAATCCACGGCGGTACTCACCGGGACGAACGCCGGCGGATTCAGGCAATCTTTCGTTCGGACCCGGAGGTACGCGTACTAGTTGCCACAGACGCAGCCGGCGAAGGGGTTAACCTCCAGAACGCGAACCTGATGGTCAACTATGACCTGCCGTGGAATCCGAATCGGCTCGAACAACGCTTCGGGCGCATTCACCGCATTGGGCAACAGGAAGTTTGTCACCTCTGGAACCTTGTCGCTAACGAGACTCGCGAAGGTGATGTCTATTTTCGACTTCTTGAAAAACTTCGGGTCGAGAGCGACGCCCTTAACGGGCGTGTCTTCGACATCCTTGGCGAGGTTTTTGAGGGGATCAGGCTCAAGGACCTACTCCTCGAAGCTATCCGCTACGGCGACCAACCCGAAATCCGCGCTCGGCTTGGCCAGCGCGTTGAAAACGCTTTTGACCATGACATCCTTCGAGGAATCCTAGAGCGTAATGCTCTAGCCCAGGAGACGATGAACGCCGAGCGCCTGTTCGCCGTGAAGGAGGAGATGGAAAAAGCGGAGGCCCGCAGGCTGCAGCCATTTTTCGTGCGTTCGTTCTTCATGAAAGCCTTCGACGCACTGGGAGGTTCCATTCATCCGAGGGAGGCCGCTCGTTTCGAGGTCACGCATGTTCCGGCTTCCATTCGTGAGCGCGACCGTATCATTACGGGACGCAACCGCCGCGAACTTGCTCCCGTGCTCAAGCGTTACGAACGCGTCTGCTTTACGCGGGAAGCTGTTCGGCCGCTCGACAAGCCGGGCGCCGCTTTTGCTGTGATGCTCCATCCAGGGCACCCGCTGATGCTGGCCATCAGTGACATGTTGTTGGAACAGCATGGCAACCTCCTCCGTCAGGGCACAATTCTTGTCGACCCTGCCGATGATGGCGAAGAGCCTCACCTACTGTTCTTGCTCACGCACGAGATCAAATCCGGCGACGGCCAGGTTCTCTCCAAGCGCCTCCAGTTTGTGCGCGTCGCGACGGATCGGTCTGCGACCTTTGCTGGTTGGGCGCCGCACCTTGATTTGGAGGTTCTCGTACCGGCCGACCGTGCACTGCTGAACGATGTGATTTCCGCGCCCTGGATTCGTGCAGACCAAGAGCAGCGGGCTCTCGGTCTCGCAGCTGTTACTCTTGTACCGGAACATTTTCAGGAAGTCGCAGAACGCCGCATAGCTCATGTCGATAAGACTCTTGCCGCCGTCCACGAACGCCTTACTAAAGAAATCGCGTTCTGGTCCGACCGTTGGATCAAGCTGAAAGAAGATCAGGAAGCGGGCAAGGACGTGCGACTGAATCTTGAAAACGCCCGCCGCACGGTCACCGACCTCGAAGGTCGTCTGGAAAATCGAAAGAAGGAACTGCTTTCCATGCGTCACGTCACCTCTGCCACACCCGTGGCCCTCGGTGGGGCGCTCGTTGTTCCCATAGGCTTGCTCCGTCGTCTGCGAGGCGAATCTCCTACGGAGTACGGTTCCGCTTTTTCAAATGACCCTGCAGCACGCGCTCGCGTCGAAAAACTTGCCATGGACGCTGTCCGACAAGCTGAAGAAGCGCGCGGATGCCGCGTGGTCGATGTCTCTGCTCAGAAATGCGGTTGGGATCTTACTTCGTATCCCGCTGCCGTGGACGGTAAATCGCCAGAAGTTCGGCATATCGAAGTCAAGGGTCGTATCCAAGGTGCAGACACGGTCACTATCACGCGCAATGAGATGCTCTACGGCCTCAACCAAGCTGATAAGTTCCTTCTCGCGATAGTTTTTGTAGGTGAGAATGAAGCGGTGGACGGTCCGCACTACTTGCGCAACTTCTTTGAGTCGGAACCGGGCTGGGGAGTAGCTTCTATCAATTTTGAAATTAAGGCGCTCCTTGAACGCGCGGAGAGTGTATGACTTCTAACACTTTGCTGCGTGTTGATCGTTTGCACCTCCGAAACTTCCGATGTTTCGGCGAATGCATCGTCGAATTGCATCAAGTGTTGACCGTCTTGGTAGCCGAGAACGCTCGTGGCAAGACGGCGGTTCTTGATGCTCTGGGGATTGCGCTTGGGCCTTTCGTTGACACTGTCGCCGGTACGACTTCGTTCCGTGGTTTCGACCGTTCAGATGTACGGCTTGTCCGTAGGGAAAGCGCGGAGATGGAGCCCGTCCTACCAACCGAATTTGAGGCCGACGGCTGCGTAGCTGGCCAGAACATTCATTGGCGTCGTGTCCTCAATGGCTATGGTCTTAGGGCTCGCACAACAAACAAGGAAGCTGAAAGTCTTCGCCAAGCCGCCGCGCACCTGCGGACGACTGCGGAGGACAGGCCGACTGCGGATAATGTGGTCCCGCCGATCCTCCCGCTCGTGGCCTTCTATGGCACAGGCCGTTTGTGGAGCGAACACCGCCTGACCGAAGGAAAAAGAAAGTATGTCGTAGCCGCTGACGGTCGACGGTCAGGTTACACCGATTGCCTATCTTCTTCTTCATCCTTCAAAGGGATGGTTGCGTGGTACGAAAACAAAATGAACGAGACTCGGGATCCACGATTTAAGTCCGAGCTTCACAGGAACTTGCCGTTGCTTGCGGCTGTCAAGGAAGCGACACGTGTAGTGCTTGCACCAACTGGGTGGTGTGAGTTGGATTGGGACTTTGAGAAAAGGTCGCTAGTAGTCAGCCACACCGACTATGGTCGATTGCCATTGTCAATCCTCAGCGATGGTGTACGGAACATGATCGCCCTTGTAGCAGACATTGCTCGGCGTTGTGCTAGTTTGAATCCTCATCTCAATGAGGCCGCAGCACGCTTGACCCCCGGTGTTCTGCTCATCGACGAAGTAGATATGCATCTCCATCCTCGATGGCAGCAGCTCGTAGTTGGCCTCCTGCAAAACGCGTTCCCGGCGATGCAGATGATTCTGAGTACGCACAGCCCGCATGTACTGTCTACAGTCGATTCCGATTCGATTCGAGTGATCCGCCTCAGTGGCAGTACTGGGGTGCTCGGGAGACCTGCTTTTCAAACCCGCGGCGTAGAGAGTGCTGATGTTCTGGCGAGGGTTATGGACGTCGATCCGGTTCCCCAGGTAGAGCAGGCACAGTGGCTCACCGACTACCGAGCGTTCGTTCAGACGGGAGAACACGAATCCGTCGCCGCTCGAAGTCTTTGGGAAAAGCTGGTGAACCACTTCGGGAAGGAACATCCTGTCTTGACCGAAGTTGAAACGTTACGCCGACTTCAAGAATTTAAACGTGAAAACAAACTTCCGCTCGAAGAAAGCACCTAACGATGCACGCGCTCGATCGAAATACAGTTCCCATCCCACCTTGTTTGGTCGCACCCCCTGCGGGATGGGACTACAGCGACCTTCACGGCAACGAGAGGGAAGAGATCCGGGCTCGGCTGCTTGAACTTCAGAAGCATCGGTGCGCTTATTGCGAGCGCCGCACGGGTGACGAAAGGGATGATGGCCACATTGAACATTTTCGCAACCAAGGTGAGCACATCCACCTGAGACTCGCCTGGGCAAATATGTTTTGGTCCTGCAACGACGAGAAAACCTGCGGAAAACACAAAGATAAATGCAATCGTCAATCCGGACCGCGTGCGGCATTTGACCCAAATCATCTTATCGACCCGTCGCAGGACGATCCGAATAAGTTTCTCTTGTTTGTCGTTGATGGGACGGTCCGACCCCGAGATGGACTGAATGAAGCGGACGAACGACGCGCTAAGGAGACTTTGCGCGTTTTCCAACTTGCCGACTCAGCATACCTGCGAAAGTCACGCGAAGACGCTGTCAGGCCGTATGTGGGCGCAATAGACTCGCTGCTTTCAGCCGGAGCCGATCTCGTTGTCCAGTATGTAAAGAACGAAGTTGCGAAGATCGACAAAGCTCCTTTCGCCGCGACGATTCGGAAGTACTTAGAGGGGATTTCGGCATGACTGAGTACCGCGTCAAATCCCCCCGTAAGCTCATAGAGGTGGCCCTGCCACTTGATGCCATAAATGCTGCGGCGGCGAAAGAAAAATCGATCAGGCATGGGCATCCCTCGACGTTGCACTTGTGGTGGGCACGTCGTCCACTAGCTGCGGCGCGTGCGGTGATCTTTGCTCAGCTCGTCAATGATCCGGGTTACCAGCAGGGAGGTGGATTCAGATACGGAAAGAATAAGAAAGAAGCTGCTATTGAGCGGAAGCGACTGTTCAGAATTATCGAAGATCTCGTACTCTGGGAAAACACGAATAACGAAGCGGTGCTTGAAACTGCCCGAGCAGAGATCCAACGGTCATGGCGGGAGGTCTGCGAGCTAAACAGGGACCACCCGGAGGCTGCGAGTCTTTTCGATCCAGACAAACTGCCCGCACTGCATGATCCTTTTGCCGGAGGTGGCACCATTCCTTTGGAGGCTCAACGTTTAGGGATGAGAGCCTACGCCTCCGACCTGAACCCTGTCGCCGTGCTCATCAACAAAGCCATGATTGAGATTCCGCCAAAATTCGCCCGACGCGCTCCAGTTGGACCTGTACCACCAAGCGAACTCGGAATGATCCTCGACTTGCCGAAAGTATGGCCTGGAGCAACCGGTCTGGCGGAAGATGTACGTCGGTACGGAGCTTGGATACGCGCGGAAGCGCAGAAGCAACTTGGTCACCTTTACCCGCTTGCCGAGGTTACCCCGGACATGATTCATGAACGGCCCGACCTCGAGCCTCTTGTTGGGCAAAAGCTCACTGTTGTCGCGTGGCTTTGGGCACGCACAATAAAGAGTCCCAATCCTGCGTTTTCTCATGTAGATGTGCCGCTAGCCTCGACCTTCCTCCTTTCTAACAAGGATCGCAAAGAGACCTATGTCCTGCCAATAATTGAGGGAGACAGCTATCGGTTCACGGTGAAAGTTGGCGCACCACCGCCGGGGACCGAAAACGGAACCAAGCTGGGGAGAGGCGCGAACTTCCGTTGCCTCATGTCGGATATAGCGATTGACCAAGAATATATACGAGGCGAATTTGTCGCGAAACGCTTCGGCCAAAGACTCATGGCTATTGTGGCGGAAGGACAACGGGGTCGTGTATATCTTCCGCCGACAGTTGCGATGGAGACGGTTGCGCAGTCTGCGAAACCTGTCTGGTGGCCGGATGTTGAAATGAATCAGGAGAGCAAAGATCTGCTTAGCGGACGCGGGTACGGCTTCAAGTATTGGCATGAGCTCTTCACACAACGCCAATTAGTCGCTCTGACTACCTTCAGCAATCTTGTAGCTGAGACCAAGGATGCAGTCCTACGGGACGCGGTTATTGCTGGTCTTGACAATGATGGACGTGGACTAGAGGCCGGGGGATCGTCCGCTACCGCATACGCCGAAGCCGTTAGCGTTTATCTAGCGTTGGCGGTGAGTAAGATGGCGGACGCTCAGACATCACTTTGTCGTTGGAAGCCCTCTATGGATCAGTCGATAGCTACTTTTGGGCGCCAGGCCCTTCCGATGGTTTGGGATTTCTCGGAGGCCAATGCGCTTGGAGGCATGGCTGGCGATTTTCTTGTGTCACTCTTGAATATGATGAGAGTGCTGGAACGGCTGGGTAGTGGTCTAGCGGGCCGGGCGGTTCAGGCAGATGCCCAAACACAAACTCTTTCCGCAGGCAAAACCATCTCCACTGACCCCCCTTACTACAACAACATTGGATACGCGGATCTTTCCGATTTTTTTTACATTTGGTTGCGCCCAGCGTTGCGATCGTTCCTCCCGTCGCTGTTCACGACCGTTGCAGTTCCTAAGGCTGAGGAATTAGTTGCGACACCGTATCGGCACGGCGGTGCAGAAAAAGCCGAAGCATTCTTCCTTTCCGGAATGACGCAAGCGATGGCCAGCCTAGCTCGTCAAGCTCATCCTGCTAACCCAACGACTATCTTCTACGCGTTCAAACAATCGGAAACGGACGATGCGTCGGGCACGAGTTCCACTGGCTGGGAGACGTTCCTGGAGGCTGTCAATCGTGCCGGTTTTCAGCTTTCTGGAACTTGGCCCATGCGGACGGAGATGGGCAACAGACAGATTGCGGCGGGCAACAATGCGCTCGCTTCGAGTATTGTCCTTGTCTGTCGCAAACGGCCAATCGACGCAGCGACGATTTCTCGGCGCGAGTTCCTGCGCGAATTGAATACCGTCCTACCCGAGGCACTGGATGAAATGACCAAGGGGTCTGGCGATGATCGCTCACCTGTCGCACCGGTTGATTTGTCACAAGCGATTCTCGGTCCGGGGATGGCAGTATTTTCCAAATACGCCGCGGTGTTGGAGGCTGACGGAACACCTATGAGCGTCCACAGCGCGTTGCTGCTTATCAATCGTTTTCTTGCTGAAGATGACTTTGATCCTGACACCCAATTCTGTTTGCACTGGTTTGAGCAGTATGGGTGGGGGGAAGGCAGGTTCGGCGACGCCGACACCCTTTCACGCGCCAAGGGCACGAGTGTTGACGGGGTGCGTGACGCTGGCGTTGTCGAATCCGGTGGGGGCGTGGTTAGACTGCGCAAGTGGTCAGAATATCCGAAAGACTGGTCCCCGCGGAACGATGCGCGACTGTCGATCTGGGAGGCTTTACATCAGTTCATTCGCACGTTAAAGAACGAAGGCGAAACCGCCGCTGGGGGACTCCTCGCGGCCGTAACGGGAAAATCCGAAGCGACTCGCCAACTCGCCTATCGCCTTCACACCCTCTGCGAACGTCGAGGGTGGGCCGAGGACGCGCATGCCTACAACGAACTCATCACCTCGTGGACTGGCATCGAGGCCGCTGCGAGCGCGGTGCCTGTGGAAAAACCGCAAGGTACTCTTTTTGAGTGATATGACATTGAATGGAGCATAGAGCGATGAAACCGTGGCGCGAAATAGCCGTTCCCCATCCTGACGTGCTCGAAGGAACGTTCCTTCAATCAGAGTTCGCTGCGGACATCACCGCCGTGCATACGGGCAAAGCAACCCCCGAATATCAGGACGCTTCGGCGTTTTTTCAGCGCACGTTCATCACGGAAGGCATGAGGTTGTTGCTCATCTCGGTGGCGCAGCGGTTGAATGGCAAGGGCGGCGACCCCGTGATCCAATTACAAACAGCCTTCGGCGGCGGCAAGACCCACACGATGCTTGCGGTCTACCACTTGGCTACTCGCCAGTGCCCGCTTAAGGATCTCCCAGGCATCCCGGACCTGCTCGATCATGCTGGCATGATGGACGTGCCTAAAGCGAGAGTTGTGGTGCTCGACGGCACTGCCCGTGCTCCTGGGCAAGCATGGAAGTATGCCAATCAAGCCATTAATACTCTGTGGGGCGATCTGGCCTGGCAACTAGGTGGCAACGAAGGCTATGCGCTTGTCAAAGACGCCGATACGACAGGCACATCACCGGGCAAGAACGTTTTGAAAACGTTGCTCGAAACGTACGCCCCATGTGTGGTGCTTGTGGACGAGCTCGTAGCTTATATTCGCCAGTTTCCAAACGGACAAACTTTGAGCGGCGGGAGCTACGACAGCAATCTCTCTTTTGTGCAGGCCTTGACCGAAGCCATCAAGCTTGTGCCGAACGCCATCCTGCTCGCATCCTTACCGGAATCGGACATCGAGGCTGGAAGTAATCGCGGGATGACGGCGTTGCAAGCGCTGGAAAAGACCTTCGGCAGGTTGCAGGCGCTCTGGAAGCCAGTCGCGACCGAAGAGGCTTTCGAGATCGTCCGACGACGACTCTTCGAACCAGTTCGAGATGCCTCGGCCCGCGACGCTGTATGCCGAGCCTTTGCTGACGCCTACGTGACCGAAGGCGTTAAGATGCCGTCAGAAACGCAAGAAGCACGATACTTCAATCGCCTGGTGCAGGCTTACCCAATTCATCCTGAAGTTTTTGATCGCCTTTACGAAGACTGGACGACACTTCAGAGTTTCCAACGAACGCGCGGGGTCCTGAAACTGATGGCCAAGGTGATTTACCGGCTATGGAAGGATCAAAATCAGGATCTGATGATTCTGCCTGGCAGTCTGCCGCTTTATGACGGCAATACGCGCAATGAGCTGACGTACTATCTAGCTCCTGGCTGGGACGCTGTTTTGGAAAAAGATATCGACGGTGAGCGCGCGGAGACTACAGAACTCGAAACTAAGGAACCACGCTTTGGTGCCATCAATGCTGCATGCCGCGTGGCTCGAACGATTTTCCTGGGTAGCGCACCATCCGCTGCTGGAATGCAGAAAGGCGTTGTTCGCGGCCTGGATCGCGCCCGTGTCCTGCTAGGTTGCTTGCAGCCAGGACAGGCGTCGTCGACCTTCTCCGACGCACTCAATCGATTGGCTGACCGCTTACATTACCTCAACTCCTCTGGTGATAAGACAAAAGACGCGACTCGATTCTGGTTTGATACCCGGGCCAACTTGCGTCGGGAAATGGAAGACCGGAAAGGACGGTTTAACGACCATATTGATGTGCGTGACAAGCTGGCCGAGGTACTGCGCAAACTGATGCCTGGAGTGTCGTTCTTCGAGGGGAGTCACATCTTCACACCCCACGCGGACGTTCCAGATGACGGCGCGTTGCGCCTTGTGGTTTTTCCGCCAGACAAGTTTTACACGAAGCAAGAGATGCGCGTGGCCTCCGATGAGGTTATGGAGTTCTTGCGTAACCACGGCCCAAAACCTCGTTACCGTGGGAATAGGCTTATTTTCATAGCTCCCGAACATGCCTCCTTGCCTCGTGTGCGCGACTGTGTGCGCACAGCGCTTGCTTGGAACTCTATCGTCTTGGATGTTAAAGAAAAACGGCTGAACATCGACGGCCTCCAAGAGGAACAAGCGAAGAAGGAACTCCAGTCCGCAGAAGATGTACTCCCTAGGGTTGCCCGTGAGTGCTACAAGTGGCTCTTGTGCCCGGTGCAGACCACGCCGGAGGACCGCCAGGCGAGCATCGAAGCGTTTTCGCTGAACACGAGTGGCTCAGCCTTGGGCGCCGAAATACAGCGGGTTTGTCACGACAATGAGCTCGTTATAAGCGCGTGGTCTCCAATACATTTGCGGGACACGCTGAAAAAGCTGTACTGGAGAGATGGCAAAGATACCGTCGGCGCAATGGCGTTCTGGGAGGACATGCAGCGCTACCTTTACTTGCCGCGTCTCGACGACCGGCATGTGTTGGAACAGGCAATCGCTAAGGGTGCTGGCAGTAAAGACTTTTTCGGCACCGCTTATGGAATAACCGGGGCCATTTTCGACGGGTTCAAGTTTGGCGATGCCAATGTGCAGTTCGACGATACGCTCTTGTTGATCGAACCCGAGGCTGCACGGCGATATGAAGCGAACCTATCTGTTAGTCCGAAGGCGAGTTCCGTTATCGTTGAAGGGGGCACGCCGCAACCGACCGCGGTACTCGGTCAATCCACCTTGTTCCAGCCTCCAGTTGGCGGACTGGACGCCGTTGCAAAAACTGGCTCAGGGAAACCAAAGTCTTTCTATGGCTCTGTCGAAGTGAGCCCGGCGACAGCGAAGATGCGTCTCGTCCAACTGGCAGAAGAAATTATCGGCAATCTCGTGGCTGATCCTCTAGCAGATCTCAAGATAACGGTCGAGATCAACGCCAATTTTCCAAGTGGAGCCTCTGACCATATCAGACGCGCGGTATCAGAGAATGCAAAGAGCCTAGGATTCAAGACCTCGACCTGGGAGTAGGGTATCGAGAGTCTTTCGGGAAATGTGCTGCGCCGAGTAGCATTTGCGTTTGGCTAGACATGCCGGTCCTGATGGCTGAACACGAACGACTGAGTGTCAGGTCACCCTTGCCGAGCCGCTACAAACGCGCAAGGTCTCGCTGAATGCGGGCGAGAATTGTGTCGAACGGAATTTGGCCGCGATAGTAAAGTGGGGCTGTCTTTGAATATTCCACTTCGAATTGCTTGCGAACGTTCTCGTCTTCAATCGTGAAGGCTCCGCTTTTTGCTACGTCTTGGTCCAAAGATTTGAAACGCCTCTTTTTGTGCGCCGAGTATTCTGGAGTCCCGATGAATTTCTGCACGCCTTCGACGTCAAGAAGTTGGTGGATGTCGTAGTAGTGTCTCAGAAAATTTGTTGGGATTTTTCCTGTCCCTTTGAACTGGCCGTATTTTCGAACCACAGCCTGGACCTTTTCCACGAAAGTGTATTCGGGGTTATAGCAGGGGATGTCGAGGGCCCGGTTGTTCGTGTATTGAAGCTTCTTAGCATCGGCGAACTGGACGATCCAGGACGAAATCGCCTCAGCGATCACCCAAAACCGGCCACTGATTATCACCTGAAAACCGGCCAACGAGAGTAGCGCCCGG
>Ga0302275_10001370_pt1 | contig 26216 bp, 13 predicted proteins | sample III_Bog_N2_2_FD_200229 | JGI IMG/M metagenome (GOLD analysis project Ga0302275, IMG submission 200229) | Peat permafrost microbial communities from Stordalen Mire near Abisko, Sweden - III_Bog_N2_2 | ecosystem: Environmental > Terrestrial > Soil > Wetlands > Peat | place: Sweden: Abisko... | reverse complement strand
AAGCTAGTTGCGTCATGGGATTCCTGAAACGATTTTTTCGCGGCCGCGCAGGCGTGCAGCAGTTGCCCACCGGCACCATCACGGTGGACCGCAACGGCCATATCCTGTCCTCGACCGTGGCCTCCGCGTATCCCCGGCCGCTCCTGCTCGACATCGGCCGCGATGTGCTGGTCCTGTTCCGCGAGGCCCGCACTGCGCAGATGCCGCTGACGGAGATCAGCCTGCAGTTCGGCAGCCTTCACATCACCGCCCGCGAGCTGCGCGGCGGCGCTGTCATCTTTTTGGTCCCCCAAACCGCGTTGCACCCCACGCCCAACTAATCCCGCTCATGAATCCCAAGGACATCAACCAGCTCGTCACCCAGATCGAGACCCACATCGAATGCTGGAAACAGTTCAACCACTTCATCGCCGTCGCCCGCAACAAGAAATTCAGCCAGGCCGACGACCTCCATTTTCTCGAGATCAAGAGCATCATCGTGCAGGAGCTGGAACTGATTTACGCCGCCATTGAGGTCCAGTCGCCCACCCGCGAGGAGATCCACGGCCTTATCACCAACGCCCCGTCCCTTCGCTTTCTCAGCGAGATGAACGAGGGCGCGCTGCGCGGCCTCGAAACCCAGTGGCACAAGGTTTACATCGGCTGGCACGCCATCCTCGGCCAGCTCAAGGTCAAGCAGCACATGGAGGCGAACAAATCCTTCTGGGGCGCGGGCAAATAATTTCCGGCAGCGCCCCGTTGTGATTCCGCTCCGGTTCGGGCAAACTTCCGCGTCATGTTGACCTACTTTCAAATCCTCATCCTCGCGCTTATCCAGGGCGCGGCCGAACTGCTGCCCGTCTCCAGCTCCGCCCACGTCATCGCGGCGGAAAAGCTCATGGGCGTCGATCCGTCCACCCCGGACATGACCATGCTCTTGGTGCTGCTGCACACCGGCACCATGTTCGCTGTGATCGTTTATTTCTGGAAAGGCTGGCGGCGGGATTACTTCGCCTCCGCCGCGCAGTTCCAATGGTTCGCCCTCCAGATTGTCCTGGCCACCCTTTGCACCGGCGTCGTCGGCTACGGCTTGAAGGAAGTCATCGAAAAAGTCTTCATGCGCGGGACGCCGCATGCGGAAGTGGAAAATCTTTTCTCCAATCTCCCGCTCATCGCCGGCGCGCTGACGGCCGTCGGTGTGCTGATCATTTACGCCGGGATGCGCGAGGAAAAATTCCCGCGCCACACGGAAATCCAGCCGGCGCATTCCTTCTGGATCGGCCTCGTGCAAGGGCTGTGCCTCCCGTTCCGCGGTTTTTCCCGTTCCGGCGCGACCATTTCCACGGGCCTGATTTTAGGTTTGCCGAAACAAAAGCTGGAAGAATTCAGCTTCGCCCTCGCGGTGGTGTTGACGCCGCCCATCCTCGCGCAGGAAGCGCACCGGCTCATCAAGGCGCACGCGTTGAGCGGGCAAAATTCCGGGCTGCACCTCTTCGTGCCGGGGTTGGTGGGAATGGTCCTGAGTTTCTTCGCCGGCCTGCTCGCGCTCAAACTGCTCTCGCGCTGGCTGGCCGGCGGACGCTGGAAATTCTTCGGCTTTTACTGTCTCCTCGCCGCCGCCGGCATCCTGCTGATCCACCTCAAAGTGAAGTGATCGCTTCCGCCAACCGATAACTCATTTCGCGTTCGGGTCGGGGATGAAGATTTTTTCGCCGACATAAAGCTTGGCCGGGTCCAGCTTCGGGTTCGCCCTGAGAATCTGGCTCACCGACACCTTCACGCCCTTGTCGCGAAACGCCTTGGCGATGGCGCTGATCGTGTCACCCGCCTCAATCGTGTATGGATAAGCTTTCTGCGACACGGCCGGTCCCGTCGCATCATCGCCCGTCGCGGTCGTGTCCACGGTGGGCTTCGATTTGTGGCTGGGCGACGGTCCGCCCAACTTGGCGAGATTCTCGATCTGCTTCAAGATCAGCTCACGGTCAGCCTGGCGTTTCTTGTCGATCTCCTGCACCTGCGTGGCGAGCGACTTGAGATCATCCGCGCTGGCGCTGGTGCTCGCGGCGGGGGCACTGACCTTGTCGCTCAGGTCGCTGATCTGCTTGGCCAGATCGTCGAGGCGTTTGCCCTGCTGTTCCTGCGCGGCGAGGAGGTCCTGAACCTGTCCGGCCAACTTGTCGAGCTGCTGCTGCGTGCCGGCATCCTGCGCGCGCGCGAGCGAAAGCGTTAAAATCAAAATAAACAGACCGAGCGAAATCTTTCTCATGCCCCCGAAAATAAACCTCTGCCCGCTCCCGTCAAGGTGAACCGCACCATCCCGCTCGCGGCCATGACCGCCGTCCCGACGCTGCGGGACCAACGGCGCGGGGTTGTGATTACTTAGGATCATCAGCCGATCGCTTTAGATTTGATGGAAATGCTCTATTGATCAGCCCTACCTCTACTCTAACACGAAACCGCCCTTGGCTCCTGCCGCTCCGATGGCACCTGATAAGACGCCGGGACCACCTTCTCCGGTTTAGCCAAAACTTTATCCAAAGCGATTTCAACCAGGCTCAACAACTTCGCCGTCGTATAGGGTTTTTTCAGCATCGTAATTGAATTGAGACCGGGATGTAGGATAAACTCCCAGGTCGGCAGCAATCCCGTGGCCATGATGACCGGCAAATCAAGGTGGGCGTCGTAAATCTTCTGAATCAGTTCTACCCCGGAAAATCCCGGCAAAAACTGGTCGGTAATCACCAGATCAAAATTGCTGACCTGTATCGCATCCCAGGCCACGATTCCATTTGCTGCCGTGGAAACATGGTAGCCAGCCTCTCTTAACCCCTCGGCGTTCAGCGTGCTGACTTCAAAATCGCCCGCTACCAGAAGAATCCTTTGAAGGCGAAACGGATTGAAATGCGGTGTGGCGGAGGCGGTTTCGTTAGATTGGTCAAAATGTTTGATTGTCATCGGGATACCAGTAGTCCAAACCAGCCGGAGGCGCTATGGGGTGTTTTCCCCTGATTTAGTCGCGCTCCACTAATTTCAACGGCGAAGGTAAATGTTCAACCCTTGGTCGATTCGGTCCTCGGTCAGCCCCTCGTTCCTCCCGGCGTAGCGATGGAAAATCCTGGATGACGCGCGCGCGCCGCCACGATGTCCGCCTGGATGATGTGCGCTACCATGGGGGGGAACACCCCATTGCGATTACATTTCAGACAAAGGAAATTAGCGGGCAGCAGCCCACGCCCTGGCGAGCGCGACAAAAAGCCACCGACCAATTTTACTAATCAACCTATTAAAACCATTCTTCGCCTGCTAGCTGACCTTGTGGGCTTGCCCGGTTGCCGGTCACCGGTGGCATTATTACCGGAAATCGAAATTTTACCGCCGATGGTAATGTTTCACCGTCTCTGGATACTAAAGCGCCGTCGACCGGGTTGCCGCCGGGAACGCGTCTACGGCCACCGTCATCATCGACAGCGACGGCTCACGTCCCTTGACCAGCATGAATTGCTGGCCCCTGACCCAAAGCATCATTTTTATTAACTTGCCAATGCTCGATGTTGTCGCCGCCGTCGGGATAATTTTTGGGTGGATGCAATGAAACTGGCGCTCGCGGGTGCTGCGCGAACGGCTCGAGGCAGCCCGCCTCCCGGCCGGGGTGAAACTTACTGGTGCGGAAGGATCACCCAATTAAATTATGAATATGCTGGTAAGCAAAGCTCCAAGTTGAAAAGCAACGATCAAGTGTTCCCACCGATCGGAAAAAATCTGCAAATAATCGTGGGATTCATCTCGAGATGACTCAGGGACCGCTGGTAGCGATGACGTTGCCTATTAAAACCCCGGCTCGAAATGGTCGCTTATGGATAGACTAGCCGGTAATACTCATTCAAGTTGGTCTGAATAATGGGGATGGTCGTTATGTTTGTTACCGTTGAACCGGTCACGGTCGTCCAATCGTTCGAATTGGCGCTCACCCCCAGATTCAAGTTGTTGGTCTGCATCAGCAAACGCCACCCGGTGTGATTCACCGGCCACGCCAGCTGCAATTGACCGCCATTCATCTGCCCAAACAACGTGGTTGGGGTCGTCGGAATGACCGGTGCGTTCGGGATGGCCACCAAACGTACGTTATCGAAGTCAAAGTATGAATTGGCTGCGGCCGAGGGCATGCGGAAACCGACGACGATGTCGCCATTGCCCCCTTCGTTGCCATTCCCGATATAGGTCAGGCTTATGTCGGTGAACGCCCCGGAACTGAGATTCGCCGTGTTTATGAACTTGGTGGCGATAGCCGCGAGCGACGTGTTGTATAAAAGCATTGCGCTGCCGTTAACGAAATTCTGGGCGTTGGTCTGAAGCCCGAAAGCCGCCGTTAAATGGTAGGTTATTCCCGCCTTATACTTGACGCCTGTGTCCTGATAGATGGTCCCGTGACCACCGGCGCCATAGGCGAAAATTTGACAAAAGTTGTTGCCATCCAAGCCGGGCGGGGGACTTGTGGGCCAGGGCTCGCTGCTGCCGGATGTGCCGGGATGCACCACCCCGTATACCGCTGAACCTGATATGGAGGTATTCCAATTCGGCAGGCTCGTAGTTTCATAGTTCCCCAGCGCCACGCTGGGATTCTCGAAGGAATAATTGGCTATGCTGATAAAATTTGTGGCAATTGCCGTTGCCACCGCCTCGGCCGCGCCGTAGGCCAAAATGTTGGCCAGCAGGCTGGTCGCCTGGGGTTGCGGCGAGTGCAAGTGGGGCACGGACATGCCGCCAAAAAGAACATGGCCCAGTCCGCTGGCCATTTCGCCCAGCGAAACGTTTCCAAGGGAATTTGTCAATAAGACCGTCAGGCCGGTTCCCGAAAGTGACGCCTGCGAAAAGTAATTTCCTGTGAACGTCGCGCCCACCGGCAAATACGGGCCATTAAAAATCGGATGGGTGGGCGCGGCGGCTATGGCTTGCGAATTCAAATCTGGGTTTAATGTCACCCCAAAACCCAGATAAATGTTGCTGACACCAATTGAGAAGAGGTTGCCGCTTACGGCTGGCGCTGCGTTGATAAACAAGCTGCCCCCCGCCGAAACCCAACTGGAAATTGCGGCCAAATTGGTGGTCAGGAAACCGGCCATTCCTCCGGCATCGACCTCGCTGCCCTCCATGAATATAAACTTGAAGGCGGGTGAAAATAGCGCCGCGGGACTGGCCGTTTCATAATATTGGGTCTGCCAATTTGCCCCAAATAAAGCGGTGTTCATGGCGGCCTCGTCATCGATCGACCCAAACGGATCGCCGGCCGATGAACGAACGAAAGCCGCGCTCACAGTGTACACGGTCAACAGGGCGTTGGAACTAAGCATCGAGCCGTACAGGTTACTGACCAGGCAACTGAACTGGCTGCCGGTATTGGCCGGCTGTACATTATTGATGGTATAGCTGCTGTTGGTGGCCCCGGCTATCGGCACGCCGTTCAGGTTCCATGCATAGCTCAACGGCAACGAGCCCAAGGCCGTCACACTGAAGGTTATGTTGGAGCCCACCATAACGCGCTGCCCAACCGGTTGCGTGACGATCTCCGGCGCCTCCACCAGGATCACGCCCGCCACCCGGAAAACTGTGCCGTTGCCGCTGCCGTATTCACCATCATAACCATTGGCGCCGGACGAGGTGGTGCCGTAAAAGTTTCCCTGACTGTCCTGCACCAAAGCGGCCTTGGGGGCCATGCCATTCGTGCCCGCAAAAGAATAGAGCGTGTTAAATGTTGTTCCATCGCCGCTCAATTCAAACACCGTGCCATAACCATAGGTTCCCCCTTCCGCGGTCGTGCCGTAGAAGTTGCCGTCGGTCCCCTGCACCAGACCCGCTTCCGGATATGCGCCATTGGAGTAATTGAAGGGGAATAATGTGGTCAAGGCCCCATTCGTTGTCATTCTGAAGATCGTGCCCTCGCCGTTGGCTCCTCCTTCCGCGGTCGTGCCGTAGAAGTTGCCGTCGGTCCCCTGTACCAGACCCGCCTGAGGATAACTGCCATTCACGGAATAATTTAGCGAAACCAGCGTCGTCAGGGTGCCGTTGGTCGTGATGCTGAAAACCGTGCCTTCGCCATTCGTTCCGCCGTATTCCGTCGTGCCGTAGAAATTGCCATCGGCGCCCTGCACCAACCCGGCCACCGGCTCTTCGCCATTCACCGAATAATTGAACGAAATCAGCGTCGTCAGGGTGCCGGTGGCCGTCATGCTGAACACCGTGCCCCCGCCGTTTGCCCCGCCTCGGGTGGTCGTACCATAGAAGTTGCCGTCGGTCCCCTGCACCAAACCTGCTTCCGGGGAAGCGCCATTGCCGAAATTGAAGGAGAATAACGTGGTCAGGACCCCATTCGTTGTCATTCTGAATATCGTGCCATCACCATAGGTTCCTCCGTCGGCGGTTGTGCCATAGAAATCGCCGTCGGTCCCCGGCCACAGGCCGGAATAGGGATGGGCCCCATTTATGCTGTTAAACGAAACCAGTGTGGTCAGGGTGCCGTTGGTCGTCATGCTGAAAATCGTGCCCTCGTAGTTCGATCCCCCATAGGTGGTCGTGCCGTAAAAGTTGCCGCCCGGGCCCGGCATCAGTGCGGCGGAAGCGCCGCCCCCGTCAGTTCCGTTGAATGTGCACAAAGGGCCCGTGGCCTTAAAGGCGGTCAGCACCGCGTTGGAAGTGGTGACGGAACCAAAAATGTTGCTGGCCACGCAACTGAACTGGCTTCCGGAATCAGTCAATTGGACGTTGGTGAGGCTGTAACTGGGCAACATCGCGCCGGCGATCGGACTGCCGTTGCGCAGCCAGGAGTAGTTCAACGGCGCGGCCCCAGCCGCGTTCACGCTGAAGACCGCCGTCCCGTTGACGGGTACGATCTGGCTGGCGGGTTGCGCGATGATCGCCGGCGATGCCGCCATGGGTCCCGCGCCGAGCCGGAATATAATTCCGTTGCCGCTCGAAGCTGAGCCATTGAAGCCACCCCCGCCATTGAATGTGGTTCCATAAAAATTGCCATCGGCCCCCTGCACCAAACTGGCTTCCGGCAGGCACCCGTTGGTACCCTCGAAGAAGAACAATGTCACCAATAAGCCATTGGTCGTCATTTTGAAGATGGTGCCGTTGCCGCCTAATCCGTTTTCAGTGGTTGTGCCGTATAAATTGCCGTCGCTGCCCTGCACCAGTCCCGCCTCAGGATAACCGCCATTCACAGAATTATTGAACGAAACCAGCGTGGTCAGGCTGCCGTTCGTGGTCATTTTGAACGCCGTGCCGTCGCCATACGTTCCGCCGTATTTTGTCGTGCCGTAAAAATTACCATCGTTGCCCTGCACTAGCCCGGCATAAGGATAATTGCCATTCGCGCCATTAAAAGTAACCAATATGCTCAGGCTGCCGTTGGTCGTCATGCTGAAAATCGTGCCATCGTAGTTTGATCCCCCTTCCGCGGTCGTGCCGTAAAGATTGCCGTCGGTGCCCTGCCTAAGCCCGGCATAAGGATAATAACCATTTGTATTATCGTTGAACGAAACCAGCGTGGTCAGGGTGCCGTTGCTCGTCACTTTGAACACCGTGCCGCCGCCATTCGTTCCGCCGTATTCCGTCGTACCGTAAAAATTGCCGTCGTTGGCCTGCACCAGCCCGGCCGCCGGCGCTTCGCCATTCACAGAATAATTGAACGAAACCAGCGTCGTCAGGGTGCCGTTGGTCGTCATTTTAAACACCGTGCCCCCGCCGTTCACCCCGCCTCCGGTCGTCGTGCCATAGAAGTTGCCGTCGGTCCCCTGCACCAGCCCCGCTTCCGGATTAGCGCCATTGGAATAATTAAAGGATAATAATTGATTCAGTACGCCGTTGGTCGTCATCCGGAATATCGTACCGTCGCCATATGTCCCGCCGTACTCGGTCGTGCCGTAGAAGTTGCCGTCTGCACACGTTATCAATGCGGCCGAAGCGCCGCCTCCGTCCGGTCCGCTGAATGAATATAACACCGCACTGGGCGTGGGGGGGCCGGGCACCACCGTCATATTATCGATCACGAACTGCTCGCCACTGCCGCCATAGCCGGGGTGAGGAGTGCCACCGGAGGAAATAAACTCCACCGAGGTTACGCCCACATAATTAAAATCAATCAGCGTTGGAACGGTTGCGCTCAAGGTGTACGTGTTGGCATAAATTAAATTGGTGCCATTGTAGCCTTTTAATTCGACCTCGAGGTTGTCATTCCAGCCTGCGGTCAGGTAGCCGGAGAGCAGCGCGAACGGTGCCGCAGCGGACAAGATCGCGGGCGCGCCCCCGCCATTATAAGCGACATTGGGGGCTGATACGATGCCTGCCGTGTAGCCGCTCTGCTGGCCCAACGTTGCCGGGTTTAAATAATAGAAATTATTCCACGTTAGATTATTATAATTAGCCGGCACTGCCTGACCCGAGCCGGCCAGGTCGTCAAAAGTGATTAATTCCGGGCTTCCCGTTAAGATGGTCAGCAACGCGTTTGAACTGACTGCGAATCCTAGGGAATTGGAGATCGACACCCTACAGAAACCCGCCTGATTGGTGGTCAGATTACTCAAGGCCAGCGTCGCATTGGTGGCATTTGGCAGGTTCGTGCCATTCAACTCCCATTGGTAGAACAAGGGCAATCGTCCGGACGAAAGCACCCTGAAGCTGACGGCGCCTCCGACCGTCGCCACCTGGTTTGCGGGTTGGGACACAATGATCGGCGGGCCGTCGGCGCTGATGAGCGGGGTGACCTGTATGTCATCCAACCCCAGGAAACTGTCGTCGTCCTGGAATCCGATTTGCAGGACGGTGTTGGTCCCGGTGGCTGTGACATAAAATTGAAGATTGGTCCAACCGATCGCACCCAGATTGGTTTGATCAAATATCGCTGTTCCATTCCACGCCACCAAGAATTCATTGGGCGTGAGGCCATCCGGACTGTCCAGCCAGACCGAGATCAGATATTCCTGTCCCGCAACCGTCGGCAAGGACTGCGAGAGATAACCAAGCGAGCCAGCCGGACCCAGCAACGCGCCATACGAGCCGGTGTGGACGGCGGGAAAACCGCTACTGACCGAACTATCAACAAAATTGCCTGTCTCGCCCCAGGAGGAAAAGCTGCCGCTTTCAAATCCCCCGTTCTGCACCAATTGCTGGCCCGGTTCCGCCACCACCGTTAGAACCGCCCCGGTGCTGGTGGCCGTGCCGATGGCGTTACTGATTACGACGGTATAATTTCCGATGCTGGCTGAAGAAACGCCATTGATGGTCAAGACCGGAGTCCCTGAACCTGAAATTGCCCCGGCATCCGACAGGTTGGTCCCATTCTGCCTCCACTGGTATGTAAACGGCGCATTGCCGTCCACGGCGACCGCAAATTTCACTGTCGCGCCCACGAGCGCCATCTGGCTGGCTGGCTGCGAGATGATCACGGGCGCGGAGGGGGTGATGGCCAAAACCGCATACGAACTCAAGACCACCCCCGCGGCATTGCTCGCCACCAGCGAGTAGATTCCGCCATCCGAGGCGGCCACGTTGCTGATCGTCAGGATGCTGACCGCGGCACCATAAATATTTCCCGCCCCCGTCAACGTGGTTTGGGCGCCGGAAATACTCCCACCGCTGGTAAGGTTGGTTCCGTTAATCTGCCATTGGCAGCTGAGCGGCAGTCCCCCGGCCACCCCTGCGCTCAAGGTAACGGTGGTTCCTGCGATCACAATTTGGCCGGCTGGTTGGGCGGTTATCACCGGCGGTTTGATGACGGTTAAAGTAATGGGGCGGCTTTGGACGACGCCATCCGTCGGATTGGTAAACCAAAGGGTTGCCGTGTAAGTTCCCAGGAACAAATTGCTGGCGGCCGCATTCAAACTCACCCTGACCGTCGCTGTTGCCCCGCCCGGAGTCAGTGTGCCTCCGCCGGTTGAGATGTTAAGCCAGGGTGCGGTGGCGGCCGCCGTCCAGTTCATGGCTGTATTCCCACTGTTGGTCAAAGTATAAGTTTGGGCCGCCGGCATGAGTGAACCACCCACTCCGCCACTCGAAACCAACCCATTTAGCGGCAAGATTTGTAAAGCATCCGGTGGGGTCAGCAGATTGATCAGGTTGCCCCCCGCCGGGGTTCCCCAGCCGGTGCAAAGATCGTAACCGGGAACGGCATAAAAATTGGTCGGACTTTGACTCCAGGTATTATTGCCCGTGGCTATGTCATGAAAGCCGTTATTGTAGTTGCCGCTTTGGCCGAGCGCGTAGATGGCCGGATTGATGAAACCCAGCGTCGGATGGCCATTGGCCACGGCCTGCTGGTTGGCCAAAGCCACGAAGGCCGCCCACAAGGGCGTCGCGCAACTCGTGCCGCCGAACGACCCGCTTGCACCACCTCCGTAAGTGACAAATATATTGTCGGCCGTGAGCGCCACATCGGGCAGGTTACGAAAGGTGGTGGATCCTCCATTGGCTGCCATGTTCACCCCCGACTGCCAAGCTGGTATTGAATAGGTGATGCTGACCCCGCCGCTGCCACCGGTCCCATCCGCGCCGTATTCAACCCCCCAATTCCACACCGTTTCCGACACCCACGCGCCGCCCGGACCGCTGGTGGTTAAGGTGGTGCCCCCAACGCTGGTGATGTTGGGATCATCGGTCGGCGGCGGCGGGGTATAATAAGGCCCTACATATGCGTCACCATCCCCGGAAGCATTAAAGAACGACTGTCCTTGTGCTGCAAATTGCAGGAAGATTTGATCCGAGACTGCGTCTATCCCATAAGTCCACGAGGCGCTTAGCTGCTTGGCCAGGTTGTCTGTCGCCATCCGGTTTAAAATGTCGTCCGTGGCGGAGCCTTCGTAAACCACCACGCTGGAAAGTCCGGGGGCCATCGATATCGCCATCTCGATGTCCAGGGACACTTCGTCATTGCCAATGCCCGGACCGCCGTCGTATCCGTCCAATAACACCGGTTTTACGGGCACATTTGGCAATCCGGCCAGACCTTCGTAGTTTGTGATATCACTTTGATAATAGCCGGAATCAAACTCCAATAGTCCGACAGTTTGTCCCGCGCCCGTCAGGGTCACACCCGGAACATAGGCTGCGCGGAAGTCATTGCCCATATAAGCGCCGCCCGAACCTGAACCTGTGGCCGGAACCCCCGTCGAACCGGTGAGCGGCGTTTTCTTCAGGCTCATCGGCCGCGGCCGGTGATAATTATCCAACCCGCTGATATGCAATACCGGGATCGCCAAGTCCGGCGATGGCTCGGCATCCGGCGCATAAAACCACCGGCTTTCCCGGGGATGCGAATAAGTCCGCATCGTAATATGAAATGCTTGCTCGATATTCGACACCGGTCCCGTGATGTCCAGCAAGACCCGGTTGGCATGAGTCGCGCTCACCTGAAGACCGTTTGCCACGGCAAACGCCTTGATCGCCTGATAATCCCCCTCGGTCGGACCAAACTGTGCGGTGAATTGTTCCGGCGTCAAATAATGGTGGTAATTGGGACTCGCCGGATCATAAATCTGCTGCAGTAAATTCGTGAGTGCTTCCGGGTTTCTCAACGGCAGTCCGATTGCCAGCGTCAGCTGATTCGTGCCGGCTAACCGGCCAAACGGATGCAAATGCAGTCGTCCCACTGCCTCCGGCACATGGCCCGGTAAGATCTGCCGGGCGGTCGCCGTGGTTGAGGCCATCATCGTGATGATACCGGCCAGCATCGGATAGAGTATGACTTTAATTCTCATAGATTCCCTCTGATTCGTTTTTAATATTTTCCAGTTATCCAAAGAAATGCCTCGTGAAGACGGCTTGGTACAAACTTACCTGGGATTTCCCATCTGCCCATATGTTTTACCACCTGCGGCCGGCGTGGGGGGTTTGTATTTTTCCGATTTTCCTTCTGATCCCAAAATTTGCAAGTTGTTTTTTAGCCAACCACTGTTTTTCCAGCGTAGGAGGTTTATCGAAGCCGTTTTTTGATCCGCTGGACTTTTTATCTGGGATTTGAAGACACCTCCGCCGTGGTTGCCATGGTATTGACCTGGTCAGTCTTCATCCTGACCTCGCGTTTGACCATTTCAGCCCTACCATTCCTTTCAATCGCCCGGAACAACTCTTGCGGCCCCGCTACTTTCGTCATCTGAAAAATATGCTTACGAGAATGGTACACAACCCTCTTGTCAATCTTGATCAATTTCCGACTTTTCCTGCGCGGCTTTCCGGGTGCCCGCCGGAAAGTCAGCCCGTCGAAGTGTCAGGGGGCAGCGTTTTGAAGCATAAACTGAAAAAAATCTCCGGCCATGCCGGGTTGGTAGTGATAGGCAACTACCCGCCGCGCGTGACCGACCCCCCAAAAGTCTGGCTAAACCAGCGACCGTTGCGTACCGTCTGTGCACGCATGAAAAGGATTCTGACCGCTATGCTGCTGGGCCTCGGCCTGACCGCCTCCGCGCAGCCGCTGCCGCAAATTACCCTCAAGCCGGTGCTGCCCAAGCTCACCATCGAACGCCCGGTCTGGATGTCCGAGGCCCCGGATGGTTCGCGCCGGCTGTTTGTGGTGTATCAGTCCGGCCGGATCATGGTGGTCCGGAAGGGTTCCGACGGCGGCGACGCCAGGGAGTTTTTCAACATCGAGGATCGCGATCCCCAGGCGGGCGGCCAGAACGAGTGCGGCCTGTTGAGCCTCGCCTTTCATCCCGGCTTTGCCACGAACCAGTTGTTCTACGTCTATTACAACCAGAAGAACCCCGCCGGCCAGCATTCCCAGCCGCTGAACTTTCCCATCCGCAGCGTCATCAGCGAATTCAAGGTTGCCACCAACGATCCCGACCGCGCCGACCTCAAATCCGAGCGCATCGTGCTCCAGGTCCCGCAGCCGTTCGGCAACCACAAGGGCGGCGAACTCGCCTTCGGGCCCGATGGCTATCTGTATCTTGGCCTCGGCGACGGCGGCGCGGGCGATGATCCGCTCGGCAACGGCCAGAGCACTTCCACGCTGCTGGCCAAAATGCTGCGCCTCGACGTGAACACGCGCACCCGCAACGCCTTTGGCGATCCCTCCCGCCACTTGGAATACGGCATCCCGCGCGATAATCCTTTCGTGAATGAGCCCAATATGGGCGAACGCGGCGCGCGCCAGGAGATTTATGCCTACGGCTTGCGCAATCCGTGGCGTTACAGTTGGGACCCCGCCACCGGCGCGCTGTGGTGCGGCGACGTCGGTCAGGATTTGTGGGAGGAAGTGGATTTGATCGTCAAGGGCGGCAACTACGGCTGGAGCGTCCGCGAAGGCGCGCATCATTTCAAGCCCGGCCCCGACGGCGCAAAATATATCGAGCCCATCATGGAATACACCCATCGCCCGAATCTCCAACCGGTGGCGATGTATCCGGACCACAGCATCGGCCTGTGTATCATCGGCGGCTACGTTTACCGTGGCCAACAATCGCCAGCGCTGGCCGGCGTCTATATTTACGGCGACTACAACCTCGGCACCATCTGGGGCCTGCGTTATGACTACGCCCAACAACAGGTCACCGCCCACGGCCCGCTGCTCCAGCAGCCGGACAATATCGACAGCTTTGCCGAGGATGCCGACGGTGAAATCTATGCTTTGATGCAGGACGGCAAAATCCTCCAGATTACCGCGCCTTAAAATACCACCTTTGAGGCTGGATTTCCGGGGCTTTGGGAGGGAATGATCTATCCGGTTAATGGGGGGGGGCGTCGCCGTTGAAAAAATGTCGTCCGAATGCAATAAACAAAGCCTGTCCGCGTGCTACAGCCTCAAATTTGGACCTGCAAATAAATGGCTTTGAAATGGTTGTCAATCTCACTCACGGAATCGTTAGAAAATTAGTTGATAATTCGCCTTTTTTGTGATAGGATTAAGTCTAGACTACAAGTGTCCGAAATAAAAAAGTGCGGTTAAAGACCTGACCTAACAATAAATCGAACATGAAACTCAAGTCCTTAATCTTAGGCGTCGCCGCCGGGATGATTTTCAGTGTCACCGCATCGTTTGGACAAACAACCATTGTACTGACCCTAATGAATCCGTCTTTTGAATCTCCTACAGTCGGTTCTGGAGGTTATACATTTAGCACGCCAAACTGGGGGGGGCCTAGTCTTTCTTATGGAAATGCAGAAGATGCAATCATTAACCCAACAACCCCTTATTCATTGCAGACTGGCTCAAATGTTGGGCAAATTTATGCAAACGGTGGCGGGGCTGGCCTTTTTTTCATTCAGTCACCTGGCAATTCGTTTGTAGCCGGAGATACTTACACTTATACTCTTGATTGCAATAACCAAGGGGGTGACACAGCTTATTTGAATATTGATATTAGTGGTGGTACCATTTTGGCGCAGACGTTAATTCCCCAAACTTCGGGAAATGGAATGATAACCGCTTCTGTTTCATATTTGGCGACCGGTTTAGAAACCGGACCTGTCGAAGTAAGTATCAAAGCCTCCATGAGTGGTAGTGATAGTATTCAAATTGATAATGCTTTGCTCACTCAATTTGACCCTACGCCGGTACCCGAACCGAGCACGATGGCGCTCGCTGCCATGGGTGGCATTGGACTCCTCACCTTGATCCGCTCTCGCTGGGCCGGATATTTATTATTGTCTAAAACGCCGGCTCGCCAAAGCCGGCGTTTTTTATTTCTGAAACCCGCTGCGGCTTAACTCGCGCGGAGATAATTCTCAATCGGCTCGGCCCCGAGTGTGCCGGTCAATTTCTTCGGATAATCCGGCGAATCGACGGCTTCCAGCGTTTTCCGTGCGGCGGTCAGGCGTTCGCCAATGCGCAGGTTTTCCGCGACATCGGTGTAGTTCGGCCGGCGGAGGAACTGGTTCAGGCATTCCACGTGGCGCTTCCACAAGGCCCGGTCCACCTTCTGTTTGGCCGCGAGCCGGGCGGCATACCACGGGCTGGCCAGTAGGTTCTCGCGCGTGAACAATTTTCGGACGTCGGCGTGGTCCAGGGTTTTCCCCTCCCATGCGTCGTGGCGCATGATGTGCAGCAGCGCCTGCAGCGGCGGACACGCCTGCGCGAGGCTGCTGTCATCGAAATACATTTGGGCGACACGCCGCTGCGTGGCGACGATGTTGTCCATGCCGTCCGCGAAGATGGCCTGGTCCTGCAATTCCGGCTTGAGCATCGCCTCGGTAAAGACCGCGTGCGGATGGTTGAACACCCGGCCGAAAAACGCGTGGACGAACCGCGCGTTGATGCGCCAGCCGAGCCGGCTCGCGAGCACCTTTTTGCCACCGTGTTCGTAGTCGGCGCACCGTTCCAGGAACCGGTTGGCGATGAGAAATTTCGGGTCGCGTTCCTCGGCGGACATCCGGCACCATATTTCCGGCACGATCAGGCTCACGTCGTGGTCCACGCGCAAATGCGGCCCGACATAGCCGGCGGCGGTCACGAAGGCGTGCTGCCCGGTCAGGATGAACGACACCAGCGCGTTGTTCAGGTCGATGATCGGCGGCAGCGCGTTGAACGGGCCCTTGGTCAGCGCGCCCTCGGAACCCGCGCCCGTGGTGGATGGTGATTTGCCGGTCATGCTGCAGATCACCTCTATGAACAACTCCGGCAACTCGAAGAAATGGATTGGATTGTAGCACGCGAGCGGGCGGACGCCCACATCCGGCGGATTGTTGCGGCGGCCCGGCAGCACCGCCGTGACGGGCGTGTGCAGCGGCTGGCCCGGCGGCACGCGGCGGCGCAGGCGCGCGGAAATCTCCGCGAGATACGTCTCGCTGGCGCGGACCAGGTCGGGCCGCTTTTGCAGGTAACGCGGGTTTTTCGTCGGCTTGCCGTCCACCAGGCGCGGATAGGCGGTGCAGACGAAATAATCCGGCGCGCCGGTCTCCGCGACTTCGTGCACGAATTTCTGCATCGGTTCGGTGTACTGATTGAAACCCAACGCGTCGGCCACCATGGCGCGCGCGTTCACCGGCGTGAGCGGCTCGTAGTTGGAAAAGAAATTTTCCGGCTGGACGAAATCCAGTTCCGCCTGCTTGTCGTAGCCGCGGTGGATGGCGTCGTCAGGGCGTTGAAACAGCCGCTGTTCGCAGTTCTGGACGAATTTTAGCGACAGCGTCGGGTCCGTGCCTTCCGGCAGGTTCTCCAGCGTTGCGGGCGGCACGACTGTGGAGGCGGTGATGTCGTCTTCCATCTGCACCTTCACGGCCGGATGAAAATCCTTTCGCAGTCCGAACGTGCGCCAGGCGCCGTCGTGGTCAAAGCCGACGCGCAGGCAGGTCGTCACCAGCTTGCGGTTGTCGCATTTCAACTCATTGCCGGGCGTCCCATTGATGATGTCCACGCTGAAATGGTCGCGCCAGTTGGCCTCCCATTCCGGCTTGTAATAGCGCTTGACCACAAAGACGAGCTCCTTGACGTGCTGCGGCACGCTGGCGAGCCACGCGTTGTATTCCGGCGTGTAATCATGTTCATCCGGTGTGAGCAGCTTGATGACCGAGCCGAGCGAACGGTCCGTGGCGAGCACGCTGCGTTGATCTTTCCGCGCCTTGTCGGCGAACCGGGTGGAGTAATCGCGGTCAATCAGCTTGGCCACGCGGTCAAAGTCGGCTTTCAGATCCGCCACGAACACTGGGCCGGTGAGGATCGCGTCGGTGATGGGCTTGGAGATCTCCGATTTGCCGCCGCCGGAAACGGTGCAGGGCTTGTGGCAGAACGTGCCGTCGGCCACGGTGCCGACCAGCCGCCATTGCCGGCCGTGGCCGGGCGGTTTCTCCATGCGGACCTTGTAGCCGGACGGGCGTACGTAGGTCTTGTCCGGCGAAAGCCGGATGCTGTGTTCGCCGGTGGCGGTGTTGGACCACGTGATTTTCTGCGTCTGCAGGTCGAAGCGCGCCGACGCCGGCACATAGACGATCTCCGGAAATTTCTTGTCCACCGCATAGCCTTCCGGCTGCAGGTGCATGATGCTGCCGAACAGCGAAATCATCTCCGTGTAGGAATGGCTGGAGCGTTTGGCCAATACGTCGCCGTTGAATTCCTCGCCGAGGTCGTAGCTCGGGAAAACCAGCGCGCCGCCGGCGTGCTCCTCCTCCGCCAGGCCGAACAGGTTCGCCGCGTAGCTCAATTGCGTCTTCACCTCTTTTTTGCAGTAGCCGAAATAGTTGTCCGCGATGATGGTGACGATCACGCCGGTTTCGTCGCGGCAGGTGAGCTTGAAGGCGTTGCCGCCGTTGTACAGTTCGTCTTCCTTTTTCCAGCACATGCCATCGCGGCGCTGGCGCGTGGTGGCCTGGTCGAAATGCGGCAGGCCGACGGCTTTCTTCGTCGCCCGGATCAGGTGCGGCGCGAGGATGATGCACCCGGTGTGGCCGCTCCAATGTTCGCTGTCGAGCGCGGCGTCATTTTCCGGCAGGAGCGGGTCGCCGCCGTTGGTGAAGATGGTCTCGACGAAATCCAGGTTGCTGACGAGGTTGCCCGGCACGAAAAAGCGGACCTCCATCGTTTTCTCCGGCGTGAAGCCGGGCACCGCCGGGCACACGATCGGTCGGATGAGCAGCGAGACGAAACATTCCGCCGGCACCGGCTGCGTGGCGGTGAAGGGCAGTTTGAGCAGTTCCTTCGGCGGCGTGAGCGCCAGTTGGAGCATTTTGGCAAAGGTCAGTTTGGGCACGCCCAGCTTGTCGTCGGGAATCGGCAGGCCGCCTTCCGTCACGTGGAAGATGCCCGCCGTCGTGCGGCGGTCGCTTTTCGGATTGTGCAGCACACCTTGCTTCACGCGGTAGGAATTGATGATGTCGGATGAAAAATCATCGCGGTCCACTGGCAGCGAGAGCACGCGGGCCAGGCCGGCGCGGTCCAGCGCGAACGTGCGTGCCGGCAGCTTGGGCGCGGGGATTTCCTGCAGATAATCGTGGAGGAAATTCTGGATGCGCTGGTCGGCGGGGGCGAGATGCTGGCCGAGCAGCCGGTCCTTCTCGCGTGACTGCGCGGCCATGGCCGCGGCGATCTCAACAAACTCCTTGTCCCCCTTGAGCGGCACCGGCGAGCAGCCGATCAGGGCGAGTTTGACATTGATATGGGCAATAAGATGCGCGGGCAGCTGGCTGTTCATGGCAAATCGAGAGTGCTAGGTCCGGTGGACCAAATCCTTGACCCTAAACTTGCTGGTCAAACCGATATTGGCAATCTTTTTTTGGCGCGGGATTGGCGCGGAAATTAATCCGCGACCGGCTCCCGCCGGATTATTGCTGGTCTTCCCGCCTTAATTTGGTTACAGAAAAGCCGGTTTGAATCAAAAGCAACATGCGGTCCTGCCGACGCTGCTGCGGCTGACGGCGTTGCTGGGGCTGAATTTTCTGGCCGGCTGGCTGTTCCAAAAGTCGCTGCTGCCCTACGATGCGGCCAGCCTGTTCTGGCCGCCGGCGGGTATCGCGCTGGCGGCCACCTTGGTTCTCGGCCTCCGCGCTTGGCCCGGCGTGTCGCTGGGCAGCTTTTTCTTTCTGGTGGCGGGCGGCGTGCCGTTGGGGGTTTTCATGGCGGCCACAGTTGCGAGCAACACCCTGGTCGCCGTGGGCAGTGCGGCGCTGCTACAGCGGCTGTTCAAATTTGACGTCGCCCAGGAGCGGGTCCGCGATGTGATGGATTATCTCCTCGTGGCCGCCGGCATGGGCACCACGCTCAACGCGGCGCTGAACGCCGTCGGCCTAGCCTGCGAGCATAAGTTTGGTTGGGCGCTGGTGTTGCCGAACCTGCTGGTCTGGCTCGTGCCCAATGCGCTGGCCTTGCTGGTGCTGGCCCCGGCGTTGATTGTGTGGTCCGCCCCTTCGCTCTGGCGCTGGAACTGGCGGGAGTCGGCGGAGGCGTTGATCTGCCTGGCGGGACTGGTCGCCTGCACGCTGATCGCCTTTGACGCTTGGTTTATCCACGGCATCAACAGCTACCAGCTGGCCTGCCTGCCTGTGCCGTTTCTGCTGTGGGGCACCTTCCGTTTCGGCCCGCGCGGCGCGGCCACGGGCACGTTGGTGGTGTCGGTCCTGGCCGTCTATTCCCTGCTCCACGAACGCGGCCCGGTCCGGGCGGATGATCTGGACGGTCTGCGGCTGTCCGGCAGCTTTGTGTGCATATTTGCGGCGTTCAATCTGTTGCTCGCCGCCGTGGCCGCCGAGCGCCGCCGGGCGGAAATCAATCTGGCCGAAAGCGAGAAGCGGCTGCGTACCGTGGTGGCTGATCAGTCGGATTTGATCTGCCGCTTCCATCCGGACGGGACGATTACGTTTGTGAACCCGGCCTTCTGCGAATTTTACGGCCAGCCGGAGGCGAAGCTGCTTGGCGCGGATTTTTTTCAGAAGCTTATGGTGGAGGAGGCGGCGACGCTGCGCGCCAAGATCGCCGAACCGCCCGGGGACGGGCTGGTCTGGGCTTGGGACCGGCGGGCTGTGGCGGCCGATGATCATGTGGAATGGCAGCAATGCAGCCTCCGCCGGTTCGCGGTCGGCGGCGGGAAAGGTTTTGAATATCAGGCAGTGATCCAGAACATCACCGCGCGCAAGCAGGCGGAGCTTGCCCTGCAGGAAGCCAAGGCCACGCTGGAAAAAATGAACCTCCAGCTCCAGCTCGCCGCCCAGGAGGCCAACTCCGCCGCCGCCCAGGCTAACCGCGCCAACGCCGCCAAGAGTGAATTCCTCGCGAACATGAGCCACGAGATCCGCACTCCGTTGAGCGGTATCCTCGGCATGATCGAGTTGCTGTCGCAGACGCGCCTGGACTTCCGCCAGCGGGAGTTCGCCGCCGCCGCCGCCGAGAGCGCCAATTCCCTGCTGCTCGTCATCAACGATGTCCTGGACTTCTCCAAGATTGAGGCCGGCAAGATGACCATCGCGATGGAGGAGTTTTCCCTCCGGCCCATTGTGGACGCGGTGCTGGAAAACGCCTCCACCCGCGAGCCCGCCAAGAAACTCCAGCTGGCCGCTGTCGTCCGCCGCGATGTGCCGCACCGGCTGGTCGGCGATTCCACCCGGCTCCGGCAGGTGCTGCTTAACCTCGTCGGCAATGGCATCAAATTCACCCAGCAGGGCGAGGTCGTGGTCCGTGTGCAGCCGCAGTTAGTAACGCCGGGGCAGGTCCAGCTCCGCTTCGAGATCACGGACACCGGCATCGGCCTAACTCCGGAGCAGGCTAAAAAATTATTCCAGCCGTTTGAGCAGGCCAACACCTCATCGTCCCGCAAATTCGGCGGCACGGGCCTTGGTCTGGCCATCTCGCGGAAAATTGTCGAGCTCATGGGCGGCCGCATCGGCGTCCAGAGCACGGCCGGTGCCGGTTCGACCTTCTGGTTTGAACTGCCGCTGGTGGTGCCGCCGCAGCCCGCCATCGCGCAGGGTTTTCCCGGCCTGGTCTTTGCCCAGGTGCTCATCGCCGCCCCCAACGCCAACCTCCGCGAATCGCTGGCCGAACGCCTGCGCAGCTGGGGCGTGGACTGCCGCGAAGTTTCGTCCGCCCGGGAATTATCCCGCATGATTCGGCACGAACTGCACGCGGCGGTGCTGCCCATCGTCTTGTGCGACGACGAAATGCTCGCGCTCGGCGGCGTGGAGCTGCGTCAGCAGCTCGCCGAACACCAGGAACGCTTGCAATGCATTCTGCTGGCCGGCCCGACGGCCACGCTGGACAATGACAAAAATGTTCTCGCCCAGTTCGCCAGCGTCCTCGCCAGCGTCCTGCTCAAGCCCGTGCGCGAAACCGCCCTGTTCGACGCGCTGGTGGCCGTGGTGGCCGGCAAGAAAACTGGGGCCGCCCGCACCGCCCGGCCGACCGGCGACACCGAAGTGATCAAGGGCAAACCCGTCGCCAAACAAACGCCCATTTCCCCGCTCCGCATTTTGGCCGCCGAGGATCATCCGTTCAATCGCAAGCTTTGGCAGCTCATGCTCGACAGCTTTGGCGCCCGGGCTGAATGGGTCGAGAATGGCCGGCTGGCCGTGGAAAAATTCGCACCCGGCCGGTTCGACGCCATCCTCATGGATTGCAACATGCCGGAACTCGACGGCCACGAGGCCACCGCCGCCATCCGCCAAATCGAGGCCGAACACCCTGGCACTCCGCGCGTCCGCATCATCGCCATCACCGCCAACGCCCTCGTCGGTGAGCGCGAGCGCTGCATGGCCGCCGGCATGGATGATTACCTGTCCAAACCATTTACCTCTCAACAGCTCTATCAATCCCTGCTGCTGGCCGTGCCCACCCCTACCGACCCGACTGCCCCGGCCACCACCCGGCCGGCCTTGAACCCTGGCCAGTTGGAACAGCTTTGCGGCGACCTCGGCCGCGCTGCCGTGAGCGAGATGGCGGGAGATTTTCTCAACGAAATGCCCGACCGGCTCAGCGAAATCCACCGGCTGCATGCCGCCGCCCAATGGAACGACCTCAAACGCGCCGCGCATTCGCTCAAAGGCTTGTTCGCCCTCTTCGGCGCCGTGGCGCTCTCGGACCTGTTACAAACCGTCGAGGAAGCCGCCGGGGTGGAGGATGCGCGCACCGTGGGCACCGTGCTGGCCAGCCTCGACGCCCAGGCCGCTCTCGTCGCCGGCCGGCTCCGCGATTGGCGGCAGCAACCGCCCCCCTCCTGAACCATTTACTTTGTCGCGCCTGCCACTGCGCCTTGGAGCGCGAGCAGATGATCGCACCATGCCGGAACGCCCTCGCCGGTGCGCGCGGACAGTTCAAAGATTTTCGCCCGCGGGCTCGCCTGCCGGAGGTTTTTCCAAGCCAGTTCACGGTCAAAGGCCGCCGCCGCCGCCAGGTCCGTTTTCGTGATGAGCACGATATCGGCGGAATGAAACATCGGCGGATATTTCAGCGGTTTGTCTTCGCCTTCCGTGACGGAATGTAGCACCACGCGTGCGGCCTCTCCCAGATCGAACGCCGCGGGGCAGACGAGGTTGCCGACGTTTTCAATGATGAGCAGATCCAGAGCGCGGAGGTCGAGTTGCTTCAGCGCCTCGGCCACCATGCCGGCCTCGAGATGACAGAGCGTGCCGGTGGCGATCTGCACCACCGGCGCGCCGGTGGTGCGCAAGCGGGTGGCGTCGTTGTCCGTCGCGAGGTCGCCGACGATTACGCCGGCGCGGCAGCGGCCTCTCAAGTCGTTGAGCGTTTTGGTAAGCAGCGAGGTCTTACCCGCGCCCGGCGAGGAAAGCACGTTCAGCACGAGCAGTCCCAGCGCCCGAAACGCGCCGCGGTTTTGTTCCGCCGCGCGGTCGTTGGCGCTGAGGATGCCGGTCTTCAGGTTTAAGATCCGGTGCGGATGCGCATGGCCGGGCTCGTGATGATGGTCATGGCCATGGTCGTGCGCGTGGGTGATCACCGAGCCGTCGGCGAGCGTGTGGGTGTGTGAATCCACCCGGCGATCCCCCACTTGGTAGGGGCCGGGCTTCGAGCATCCGCATTCCTGACACATAAATTATTGAGTTATGAAATTTCCAGCGCCGCCAGTTCCATTTCCCGGCCCTGCCGCAACTGGCCGCTCGGCCGGTGGCAGCGCGGGCATTCATATTGAATATCTGCCGCGGCAAACTCCGCCGCGCACGCCGTGCAAAACGCCACGGCGGGGACGGTTTCAATCTCCAGTTCCGCCTGCGCCCCCAGCGATTTGTCTTTTAACGCCTCAAACGCGAACCGCAATGCCTCCGGCACCACGCCAGACAGCGCCCCAACGCGCAGCCGGAGCCGGTGGATTTGCGTCGCGCCCGCGTCACGGGTTTTCTGGCCGGCGGTTTCGAGCGCGGCCTGCATGATGCTGAATTCGTGCATGACCGGAAGTTTTCCAAGGTCGCTGAATCAGCATCGGGCATAGCAGCCCCGACGACTGCACATAAATTGTCAATTTCTCGCCATGGCAAAATACCGGTTGAAGTTGGCCGTCCGTTCGCGCATAACTCTTTGATGCTCTCACGGGTCTGTTCAGCGGCGGTCAATGGCATTGACGCTTACGCCATCGAAGTCGAGGTCAATTGCGGCTACGGTGAAACCTTTATCGCCCTCGTCGGTTTACCGGACGCCGCGGTCAAGGAATCCAAGGACCGCGTCTCCACCGCGCTGGGCAATTCTGGCTACAAGTTTCCGCTGGGCAAGACCACCATCAACCTCGCGCCCGCCGACGTGAAAAAGGAGGGGCCGAGCTTCGACTTGCCCATCGCGCTCGGCATGCTGGCCGCGAGCGAGCAGATCGAAACGGACCAGCTTGATCATTTTGTCGCCGTTGGCGAACTCGCGTTGACGGGCGCGGTGCGTTCGTGCAAAGGGGTTTTGCCGATTGCCTTGCGCGCCCGGGCGGATGACAAATCGGGCATTCTCGTTCCCGTCGAAAATGCGGCGGAAGCGGCGGTCGTCGATGGCTTGAACGTCATTCCGGTGCAAAATCTCCGCGAGGCGGCGCAGTTTTTGGCCGGCGAAATCAAGATCGCGCCCGCGAAGGTGGATATCGCCATGGTTTTCCAGCATCCGACGGATGACGATCATGATTTCTCGGAGGTGAAGGGCCAGGAAAATGTGAAACGCGCCCTGGAGATCGCGGCGGCCGGCGGACACAATGTACTGCTCATCGGCCCGCCCGGCACCGGCAAATCCATGCTGGCGAAACGGCTGGCGACCATCCTGCCGCCGCTGACCTTGCCCGAGGCGCTGGAGACAACCAAGATTCACAGCATCGTCGGCCTGCTCAAATCCGGGCAGGCGCTCGTGACCCGGCGGCCATTTCGCGCGCCGCACCATACCGCGAGCGACGCGGGTTTGTTGGGCGGGAACATCAATCCGACCCCCGGCGAAATTTCACTCGCCCACCATGGCGTTTTGTTTCTGGACGAGCTGCCGGAATTCAAGCGCAGCGTTCTGGAGACCCTGCGCCAGCCGCTGGAGGAAGGCATCGTGACGATTTCGCGCGCGGCGGGCACGATGACTTTCCCCAGCCAGTTTATGTTAGTGGCCGCGATGAACCCGACGCCGGACGGCAAAATGCCGGGCGAATCCAAGTCGTCGCCGCGGGAAATTCAGAATTACCTCGGCCGCGTTTCCGGCCCGCTGCTTGACCGCATCGATTTGCACATTGAGGTGCCACCGGTGAAATTCCGCGAGATGTCATCCGGACAGCCGGGCGAGACTTCGGCACAAATCCGTGAACGCGTCATCGCCGCGCGCAAACTCCAGCACGAGCGTTTTGACGGCAAGCCGAAAATCACCTGCAACGCGCGGATGGGTGCCCGCGAACTGAAAACTTTTTGCGGGCTGGATGAGGCGACGCGCGAGCTGCTCCAACACGCAATGACGGAATACCATCTGAGCGCGCGGGCCTATGATCGCATCCTTAAAGTAGCGCGGACGATTGCCGACCTGGCCGGTGCGGGGCCGATTGCCAGCGAGCACATCAGTGAAGCCATCCAGTTCCGCTCACTCGACCGGCAATTGTGGGGCTGAGGCGGATTCGATCCCCGGCGGGGCGGCTCACCTTCATGTTTGCTTGAAAGTCTTCGCGGGTGTGGAACAATTGAGCCTTGCCACACCCGCGCGGACGAAACGCTGCCGGGGTCAAAACCGGGGCATCGCCAAGGTATATGCCGGATCCAAATCATCAATTTATGAAAGCCATCTTCATTGCGTTGGCGGGCCTCGCGGCCGGGGTCGTTGCCGCGGCCGCCGCGCCCGCCGTGACCAACGCCGCGTCCGCCAGTCGGGTGCTGATCATCGAGCCGAGCAGCATGCCGTTGCCGACGGCCAAGGCCACGCTGACCATCAGTCCGCTCACGCGCACAAACGGCGTCTATACCGGCGATTACAAGCTCAAGGTGTTTCCCTATTTCTTCAAAAACGAAAAGGGCCGGCTGGCCATTAACGTCCCGGACGAATTGATGGCCACCCTGAATGACGGCCGGCCCGTGACGGTCGGCGGCACCGCCACCGCCGCCAAGACGGGCCGGATCCGGCGCATTGGTGCCACGGCCACGCCGGTGGATGTTGATCACGGCACGGTGACTCTGTGGTTCATGTCGAACACCCAGCGGATGACGTTCACCCCCGCCTACCACTTTGTTGGGAAATCCACCCTGCGGTTGGCGGCGCAGCCGGCGTCGGCAGCCGTCGTTACCAACCTGCCGACCGCCTCATCCCAAGCCTTGGCCGCCGGTAAATAAATTGTTCGGAGCATCCCGCCGGCGGGGAATGACAACCATGGCGGTCCTTTAACGGATTGGATTTTACAATCTATCCTGAAATTAGGCGGTAAATTACTTCAGCCCCACCATGAGAATTACGAGGTCGATCACGAAGAGCAGGACGATGGTGATTTCCAATCCGACCATCAGGCGGTTATTCTGGTCCTGCTTGAGGAGCTGGTAGAGGTCGTCGAGGGTTTTTAGCTTCCCGTTGATGGTGCGATGCCAGTCACCGAGGTGGAAACGGGTGGAAATCTTTTCGTAGATACGGGCGAGATGCCAGTCACCGAAAAACTTGGTGATGTTGGAGAGCTCGTCGTTGAAGCGCGCCATGTCGATGCGGATCTCGCGCAGCTCCCGCAAAATGTCGCGGCGCGAACGGAGCGGGCGTTCGCCGAGATCGCGGTAGGAGCGTTCCAGGGCTTCGTCGAGCAGGCGATCGTAAGCTTCAAGCTCGGCGAGCTGGAGGTTGGCGAGTTCCATGATGTAGAGGGATTCATCGAAATCTGCCGGCTCGTCCACGAGCAGTGCGGCGTCCCAGTCGATGACGACGAGGTCGTTGTCGTAGTAGCTCAGGTAACGCGCGGTGGATTCCTCGGCCTCCTGCTTGGAGAGCCGCCCGGTCTCCTCCTGCGTGAGCAGCGCGGCGATGGGCCGGCGGTGCGCCTGGAACCATTGCTCGGCGGTCAGCGGCGGCTGGCCGGCGTCCGACACCGGCGACGCGAGGCAGAAAACGGTGTAGGCCTCCTCCTCGGGCAGCTGCGGCTGTGGCCGGATAAGATGCCCGCGCAGTTCGGCCACCACATCTTGCGCGAGCTGGCGAACTTCGTCGTACAAGGCGCCGTTGCTGAACTGCAAATCATGGAACGCGACGAGTTCCTCCACGTGGTCCACGGCGAACGGCACGCGCACGGTGATGCTGATGGCGCCGACGGGCAGGAGCTTGATGGCGCGCTCGACGCGCACCGGGCCGAGCGGGCCGATGCGCTCCATTGGCGGGAGGCGGACCATCTGCGGCCGGTAGAAGAAGAGCTGGC